>Ga0208410_1000034_pt1 | contig 67763 bp, 39 predicted proteins | sample ETN02SmetaG_3_FD_185787 | JGI IMG/M metagenome (GOLD analysis project Ga0208410, IMG submission 185787) | Marine microbial and viral communities from oxygen minimum zone, Eastern Pacific Ocean - ETNP2014F10-02SV257 (SPAdes) (version 2) | ecosystem: Environmental > Aquatic > Marine > Oceanic ... | reverse complement strand
CCGCGCGCGCGACGAGATCGAGATTCGTTCGAATCCGGGAGGGTCGCGCGTCCCTCCGTTCTCCCCCCTCCCCGCTCGCGTCGCGTCCCCCCCGTCCTCGCCCCATCGCTCGCTCGCACCTCCGCTCTCCACGCTCTCGATTCCCCGCATCGACGCCGTCGCGCGCGCGTCCTCGCGCGCGGTCGGCGACGCCAACGCCGCGCGCATGTCGCCCGCGCGCGCGGTGTGACGCGAGACGTTTGAACCACCGCGATCGATCGATCGATCGATCGATGGCATCGATGGCATCGATCGATCGATCGGTGGTTTTTCATCGAAAGCGGTCGGTTCGGGTCGGACGTCGATCGAAGCCATCGATGGATGGGATGGATGCCGATGGGTCGTCGGCGGCGGCGCGACGGGCGACGGCACGCGCGCGCGCGCGCGAACGATGGAGGCGATGGAGGCGGACGACGTCGAAAGGGGGGACGGTGACGGTGAGAGCGCGTTCGATGCGCTGAGCGATGGACGCGAGTGGTCGTTGGGGTTCCTGGAGCGCGCGCGAGACGAGACGACGACGAGGCGCGAGCGATTTCCGAGCAAAGCGGGGGGCGCGCCGGCGTGGCTGGATCCCGTGCGCGTGCCGTACGACGAGGAATTACGCGCGGAGGATGGGGAGACGTTGGATTTTTTATTGCAAGTGTACGCGCCCGTGGACGAGGAGCCGACGGCGTTTCACAGGACGGTGTACGTGTTCGCGAGCTCGAGCGGCGGGGAGACGCACGGGCCGAGAGGGTGTCGAGCGTTTCGAGGGCAATTGCCGCGAGAGAACGCGTATTACGCGTGGGATCCCCTGCCGGAGGGGATGCTGGGGCGAGAGTTGTCGCGAGAGGAGGCGGATGCGAGGCGGGCGAGGTGTGATCGGTGGGACGTGTCGGCGAGGGAGTGCGAGGCGGAGATGCGAGCGCCGACGAAGACGTATCCAGAGTACGAGTTGGTGGTCGAGACGGAGGAGCGAGACGAGATGGAGGCGTCCGAGGCGATGAAATACGTGAATGGGACGGGCGGGGAGGACATGACGGCGGACGACGTCGAGGAGATTGAGGCTGAGGTGGTGAATAAAGACATGGAACAGCTCGCGACGTTTCACGTCATGTTGAAAAATGATCCGGATCAAGTGTTGAGGTACTGTCCCGAGCCCGGAGCGAAACCGGTGTGGCCTTCGGTAACGCACGCGCCGAATACTGACGTCATACCGTGCTGCGAGCGATGCGGTGCGCCGAGAAAATTTGAGTTTCAGATTTTACCCACCATCATCAGCCAACTAGGAGTCGACGCCGAGAGCGATTACGCGCTCGACTTTGGCTCCGTCGCCGTGTACACGTGCTCGAAATCGTGCGCTCCGGTGCCGTGCGACGAAACGAATAGGCGAACGGGGGCGTACGCTGAGGAATACGTCGTGGTGCACCCTCCTCTCAACCAATAGATTAGCTTTGAATGATTAAAAACAACGTGTCTGTAGTACCAATTCATCCAACTGGTTCAACTTGGTGCCTTGAATTATTCACACCAAAGTTAATTGCTTACGTACGTGCTGTGCGTGCTGTGCGTGCTGTGTGTGCTGTGTGTGCTGTGCGTGATGCGCTATGCCTGCTTAGTCCACCTTCTAGAGTAGCGATATCTTGAAACGCGATGTTGTTGATGCGTTCACGATCGTACATAACTTACGGTTTGGGCGTCGTCACTTCATCCGTATCTTTAATGAACTCTACGGCGAGCTTCACACCGCGCATCGCATCTTCCCATTTTCGCGACGATACAGAAATGACGTAACAGTTGCCGCCGACCTTCTTCAGGGTCTCCTCGTCGCCGCTCTTGGCAGAGAGACCAAGGTTGACCACCGAACAGTGATTTCTCACCGCGTCGATGAGACCGTTCAGGGTGCCAACGACGTCGTTGAAGAGGTGCGCCGGGAGAGGATTCGTCGAGGTGTACGACGCCACCTCAATACCTGGATCTTTGGTTTGATTGCATGTCATCTGTTCTCGACAGTTGACCACCTCGACAAAATCGTGAGTGTTCCCTGGAACTTTGAATAACATTGGTTCGTGCAAAGCCGGGACGCGTTTCTTGTCGATGTAAACGCATTTATCATCCTCCGGCGACGTCTTCATGTCCACCGCACTCACGACATTCGCCACCATGGCGTCTTGAGTGGACGTGTTCGAGTTCAGCGTATCCAGTTTGCCGCGTTTCGCAACCTCTTCGTTGATGGTGGAATTGCTCGGACTCGAGGCGCACGCGCGCTTCCTCGCCGAACTCCCGATGGAATTGCTCGGCGTCGTCGAACGGCTCTTAAACTGGGGCGATTTTAAAGAACCATCTCGACTGTGTACCTCTAGCACGTAAGTCCGAAATCGACTCTTTGTGCCATCTTTTCTTCGCCTGGTCGCGTTCCAGTGATTTTTCACACTGTTTTCGGTGCGCCCCTTCAAGCGCTTGGCTATATGTGACCACTTATTCCCGAGCTCCATGTGCGCTTGAATAAACGTCTCTTCTTCTTCGACGCTCCACGCGCCGCGTTTGATGTCCGGGGCGAGATGATTATTCCACCGTTCCCGACACTGCTTCCCGACGCGACCGTACAGCGCGCGCGCGATGTACGACCACCTCGTCGTCCCGTACTTGTCCACCAGTTCCGTCAACAACGCATCCTCATCCGCCGTCCACTGTCCTTTCAGCTTCATACCACGGTGCATCTTGAGCACGTTCTCGTTCTCGTTCTCGTTCGAACATTTCGCGTGCGCTCGAGAAAGATCGCCCAATATCGCCACCGACTCGCCCCCCGCGCGTCCCGCCGCGCGTGCGCCGCCACCCCCAGCGCCCTTGGCTCGCAGCTCCTCCTCGTACTCGATCCCGATCTCGCCCGCTTGCACGAGCGCGTCGAAATCAATCGTTTCTCCACACCTGCGTTCGATCGCGGTCGTCAGTCATCCGCGCTCGCTCGCTCGCCCGTGGCTGCTCGTTCCTTCGGTCCTTCGAGTTCCTCACGGTCCCCAGCCGTCCCATCGTTCAAACCTCCGCCCGGAGGGTTGCAACCTCCGAGGTCATCCCGCGCGCGCGCGCGAACGCACCATCCGTCGAACGCGTGCTCCTCGTCCATGAACGCCTCGAGGTGAAGCTCGAAATCATCCTCGAGCGACATGCTCGCGCGCGGACTCGACGCGACGTCGCGTCGTCGTCGCGCGTCGCGTGAATGCGTCGCGACCGCTCGAAGCTGATCGGATGAGCCGATTGACGATGACGCGCGCGTGACGGTCGTCGACGCGCGTCGATCGCGATATCGTCGCGCCGTGCGAGCGACTGATTTCTTTTGACGCGCTCACCGCCCCCGCGATCGCGCGCGCCGTCGCCTCGAACGCCCACGCGGTCGACGATGGCGTCACTCGAAAGCAGATGTCTCGTCCTCGCCGACAACCGACCGGGCCGATCCGACGCGCGGGGGCGATCGCGCGGGGGCGATCGTTCGGCCGTTTCTGACTCGTAACGCCTATCTAAAAAAGCGGCAAAAGATCCGCGCGCGGGGGAAAAAAGCGACCGACCGCGCTTTTCGCCGGCGGCGCGCGTCGAAAACGTAGAAAAACGCACGTCGACGCACCTCCGTCGTCGATTCGTGTGCCTCGGTCACTCCGATGGGCACTGTGTTTTTACATGGTCTTAAATATTTTAATACACGACAAAAAATGAGGGAAATGGAGATATTCTCAATCGACGCCCATCGTCTCGAACACGAATCGGTGATAAGGTACCCGGGAGTAAGCGATCGGTCGGCGATTGTGCGTGTAAAGATTGGGTGTTTTTATTACACGAGTGTAGAGTGGTAAAATACACGCGCCCGTGTTCGTTCCGCGCGTGAACAGTGCGGGCGTCGCTCATGGTGCCGCCTTGGCGTCCGTGAACTCATCCTCGGCGGCTGCGGGTTCATCGAGTTCGTCGGGGAACAAGTCGGCGTCGGTCGCCTCGACGAAATCCTCTTCCGAGGCCACGGTGTTGGCTTCCGAGTCGGTTTCGTTCACCATGAGTCTGAGTGTTTTGTCGTTTTGTTTTTGGACTTGTTGCGTGGTGAGTGCCTCGGCGTTGGGATCGATGATAGCGTGTTGACCCGTGGCGTGCTCCGCGCGCTCGTACGACGCCAACTTTTCCCTCAAGACGATCATCTCGCCGCGAAGCTTGTCCACATCCACGGACTGGCGGCCGAGAGCATCGATGAGTGATGAATCGTTTCCACCGTGACGAACGAGCTCGGTCGCGAGGGCCATGGTGTCAGACTCTGGGCGGAGACTGGACACGTTGGCGTTCGTCGTGCCCGGGATGATTTGCAGAACGCGCGGCCAGCCGACGATTGTCTGACCTCCGACGGTGACCCAGATGACGTACGCGCCCGCTTTTGCGAACGTTGTGCGGAAAACGCCGCGCGATGACGTATGGTCGTCGTCGATTTCATCGAACACGATGTCCTCGGCGCCGCTCGCGGTGACGGTGAGCGTCTGCCACTCCTTCCATCCGGTGGAGTTGCCGAATCTGTCTCGCGGCTGCATTCGAACCGTGACCACGGCACCGGCTTGAGCGCTGTACACGCCTTGCGCCTTGAACTCGGCACCTTCCAGCAGCGCTTTACACGCCGCTGCGGCGGGTTGCGACGGCAAGACTTGAATCTCGCACGGCGATCCCAAGACGGGCTCGCGCTTGAAACCGCTCCACACGTAGAGCGTGTAGCGGCCCACCGCACGAGCTTCGAAGCGAATCTCGGCGGAACCGTTGCCCGCTTCGACAGTTTCGACATCCGCGGGCCCGACGCCCGTCGCCTCGACTCGGAACGGCATCAAATCTGCACCCGCGGGGATCAAGTTGTCAAAGCGGTCGGCGCGCAGAACCTTTACGACGCCGCTGGCGCCGGCTTCGATTCGTCTCACTTGACTCGCGTCGATTCTGCAGTAAGCGGGGTCCGCGGGACCAGGGACACACGTCGCCGATAACGAGGCCGTTGACGACGGCGAAGAGACGGTGATCGTGAACGGACCAGCCATGTTGATGGTGTAACTGCACACGTACGTCCCGTCGCCTTGGTCGAGAATGCTCCCCTTGATGGAGCGTCCCGGCGTCATAGAGGACTGAATGACGGCACTGATGCTCGCACCGCCGCACATCATGCGGTTGCCGCGCGCGTCCCGAGCCTCGATGTTAAACGTCGCTCGCTCTCCAGCCACCGCCTTGGTCGAGCCGGTGCCGGTGATTTTACATCCCGGCAACGAAACCTGCGCCGCCGCCGCTTGCACCGAGTATGGACATCCCACGATGACTTCGCCGTTCAACGCCGCGACGAGCGAGTGCGCGCCGACTTCCGGCCACACTACGACCGCTTGGTATCGCGCCTTGTCCTTGGTCAGACGCAGCGGCACGATGGTGGACAAACCAGACGGCGTGATGAGTCGCAGGCACACCGCTTCGTGGCCGTTAACTTCAAGCCCGCCGATTTCGTAATCGAGCGACTGAATGTAAAAGATTGATTCGGAGCCAACGATGAACTCGTCGCGCTTATCGGCCGGGATGAGCATGAGCTGCTTCGACGTCAACCCACCCTGACCAGCGATGAAGGTCGTGGCGGGTTTTGGATTTTCGACGCCGTTGACGGCGAGGAAAACCTTCCACTCGCCCGCGCGAGGCACGACGAAGGACAGACGATAGGTACCGTCGCCGAAATCGGACGTGTCGGCGTCGATCGAACCCGCGGGTCCGAGAAGACGCGCCGTCAAGCGATCACCGCCCTCTAAACAGACGTTTTGATACCGATCAGACGCGTTCACGAGCACCTTGGTCACTTCGCCCGCGATGACCCTGTTCAACGCGTCGCCTCGAATCGAACAAAAGCGAGGATCGGTTTGCGCCGCCACGACTTGCAAATTACGCGGGAACCCGTGTACAGCCTTACCTTCCACCGTCACTCGCAACGAATACGTCCCCGCGCGTTGCAACGCGTTCGTAAACATGACTTCGCCCGCTTCCTTGGACGACAGAGCAAAGACGGAATTCGTGACGCCGACGGCGTCGACGCGCAGCCGTTCCTTGTCAAAGACGGCTTCGTTGTTGAATCGATCGCGCGCAAAGACGACGACCGCCATCTGTCTTCCGGCCAATCCGAGCAACATGCTTCCACCTCGCTCGCGTATACCGCTGAGTTGCACGCTCGACCGAGACGCGTCCGCGGTGGACGCCTCGAGGACGAGCTCGATGGGCGCGCCCTGAATGCACTCGCGCTGCACCCCGCCCCACCACTGTCGCGTGACGTCGGCGGTGAAGACGCGGAGCGTGTACTTGCCGCTCTCGGTGGCGCGGAATTTCGCGAGCGCGCCGACGCCGGATGGATCGTCCACGATCTCAGCCTCGACGACGCTCGGACCCTCTCCGTCGGCGAGGAGGACGAAATTGACGGCGGCGTCTCCGCTCTTCGGCGGCGCGACGTCGTTTCCGAAACGATCGCGGCAGAGCACCTTGGCAACGAGCACGTCACCCGCGCGCCACCTCGTGTTCTCGTCGAGCGGAGCGACGGCGCACTGCGTTGGATCGAGCACGGCGGGTTTACACTTGATTCTTACCGTGCGCGTCTGTCCAGCCGAGGTGATGACGGCGTCATATTCGCCCGCCTTGTCAACCTTGTACGTAAACTCGTACGAACCGTTCATCATGTCTTGCACGTTCACCTCTTGAGCTTGCCCTCGAATGTACTCCACCTCGTTTGAGTTGTCTTTCGCTTTGAACGTGAGATGATAAATGTCGCAATGTAACGACGCGCCGCCCTTGTGAATGCGGACGCCGCCGGGATTGGCGCTCTCGAAGATGAACTTTGTCTCCAAGCCGGCGACGCACTCCTCGCATCCGGGTCCGCTCACGAGGGAAGAGGTGAGATGGACGACGGTGCGCGACGCCGTCTTTGCCTTGAGTTCGGTGCTCGATACCTTTTCCACAGCTTCTTCCGCGAGACTCGGAGGGAGCGCTGAGAGAACGTTCTCCGCCTGATCCAACTTGACGCGATCGAGCAATTCGCCCGCCTTGTCGCTCGGTAAACCGCCGCTCGAAATCATATCGGCGGCGACGAGCGGGGGGAGCGCGGACAGGATGCGCACGGCGAAATCTTCCTTGAGCATGACGATGACGGAACCAGCCTTGAAGGAGTCCATTTTAGAGATGATATCGTTGGCGATGACCATCGTGGCGGGATCTTGCGTTTCGTACAGCGTCGTGATGATGGCGACGACGTGTTCGACTGACATGTTGGACGCGGCGTCCGCGGCGGGTTGAGGACGCATCTTGATGATCATAGCTGCACGTTTAGCGTGCGGCATGGACTCTAACAAGAGTGCGGCAATCTTCGGATCCGGAATGGCGCTCGCAAGCGTGCCAGCCGTCGCCGGAGACATCGCGCCGATGGCCGAGGCGCTGACTTGAGGATCGAGCGCCGTGAGCACGAGCGCCGAATGTTCGGGATTGAGTTCAAACATGACCAAGAGCACGTCCGCGAGCGGACCTCGAACCTTGACGCCGAAACGCGGAACGTCGACGCTCGGAGGCCAAACGCCGAGACGCGCGAGTGCCTCCAACGCGACGGCGGCCACCGCCGCGTTGGTACCGCCGTCGACGGCTTCGATGAGCGCTTGCGCGGCATTCTGCGGTCCCAAGAATTGGAGCATTTTACCGGCATCCTTCGCGTTGAACGAACTCAACACCTTTCCTTGACTGTGCACGATGAAGCTCGAGAATACCTGTGCGGTGCTCTTGGCGTCGCGCTGTAACATGCCGCTGAGATGAGACGTCGCCTTGTCGGGGTTCGTCTCGCTCAGAATTTTCAACGCGTGCGACGCGCTCTTGAGTCCGGGCTCCGTCGCGCACATTTTCGCCAAGATTGGCGACGCGGTGCTCGGTGGAAGCGCGAGTAAATAGTTGGACATTTGTTCCTCGGGTAGCTCTTGTAAAACGATGGCCGCTGCTCGCGCGCTCATGGCGTGGACGGCGTCCAACGCGGCGCTCGAATCCATCGCTCGAAGCAAATCCGCCGCTTCCTCCGCGGGCAACATGCTCAAGATGGAACCTTGCGCGCCGACGGGTAACGATTCGACGATGGTGACGCGAACGCTCGGGCTGGATCCAACGATGACACGAAGCGCGTCCTCCGCGTCCATGCTACCGATGGCGTTCGCCAAGACATCGGCGCCCATGACGGAGATGATGCTCGAGACGTGTTCGGAATCCATCGCCGCGAGCACGGCGCCCGCGGCGCCGGGACGCATATCCGCGAGCGCTTGCGCGGAAACCTTCGGTGCCATACCAGAGAGCGACCGTGCCGCTCTTTCAGACGCAGTCTTGCTCGGTTTGAGTCCGGTACCTCCCCATCTAAATTTGGGCGTCTTCGTCTTGACGACAGGCGCCGGAATTTCAATCTCCCCCTTCCTGATGCTCGATTCCGCGTTTGCGACGATTTCATCGCCTCCTGGCTGTCGTAAGACGGCCGCTTTGATCGCCGCACCGCCGTCCGTCGCCGTCATCTGCGTCATCGCGAGAATGTTTTCAACCGCACGTGGATGCGTGCGCGTTGCGCGTTGCATCGCGCCCGCGGCGAGTTCGCATCCGAGCGCATCTGTTTGCATGTTACGAATCATTTTCGCACACACCTCGGGCGCGATCGTCGTAAAGATGATGCTGACGCTCTCTGGAGTCAAATGAATGCCTCTTCTCGTAGAATCTGGCTGCACCGGATCGTAGGCAGCCGTGATGATGCTGCACATGCTCTCCGGATCGAGTTCCAGGAAGATTTGCTTTTGCAAGTCGGCGTTGATAAACTCGAGCATCTGCGCCGCGTGGGACGGTTTCATTTTCGAGAGGATCGCCGCCGCGACGTCGGCGTCGATGAGCTTGTTGAGCGAAAGCGACGCAGTGCGCGGATCCATGCAATTGAGCGCTTGTGCCGCCGCTTCCGGCGGCAGAGACTCGATGATGGACGCGCGCGCGGCGGGCGGCGCCTCGACAAGCATCGACACGACGCTTTCTTCACGCATCAACGTCACCGCGGTGCTGAGTTCCGACGGCGACATCATCGCCGCCGCACACGCCGCCTTTTGCGGGTTCATGCGCTGAAGCACAGCCGCCGCCACCTCGCCTCGCATGTCGGACAGGGCATCGCCAGCATCCTCGAGGTCCAGCTTGCGAATGATTGCCACCGTGGAGTCGACTTGCTGCGGCGGCGGCGGATTCAACGCGGTGCCAAAGATGAACGTCTCTTCCTCTACTTCGTCGTCTTCGCCTTCGCCACCTTGCGCGTCTTCATTTTCAGTTTCTTCTTGTTCCTCTTGTGTTTCTCTCGCCGCGGCGATTGTTTTCGAGTCGTTCGTGTACACGAAGCCGAACGAGTTATCGGCGGGAACCATGGACATGGCGTTGGATTCCTGGGGCTCGTCTTCAATCTCGCCGAACTCTTCGTCGGGATCGTGCACGCGCACGACGAAGGGACATCCGGGGACGACTTCGCCAGCGAGCGTCACCGTGATGTGATGGTCGCCAACTTCCACCCACAAGAGTGGACACGTAAATCTTCTCGTTGACTCGTCAAACTTGAGCGGCAAGTTGAAACTCATCTCGCTCGGTAGGTGCACGGTGACGACGACAGCCTCTCGTCCGCTCATCACGCGACTCGGGTTGGACGGTTGAACGAACAGCGTCGACTTATCGGCGAGCAGGAGTCTTTCGCCGCTGAGCCCGCTGATGACGCAATCCGACGCCTGCAGCGCGCCGAGGCTCGGGAGCAAACTGTACCGACTGCGCTTTTCACGAATGCCGTTGGCGGAGATCCACAATTCGTGTTCGATGGGCATGTCGAGTTCGAAATTGAGCGTGTACGTGCCGTCCGAGTTGTCGACGACGCGGATGTTGATGGTACCTTCGTCCTTGTTCATCAACACGGCTTCGATGAGATCACCGCCGAGCGAGCGCGGATTGCCGTACTCGTCCGTCGCTTGCATGAGAAGCGAAATCGGCGTCGCCGTGGTGCACGTGCCGAGCGCGTCGCCGCTCACGGTGCACTTGTCCGGGTTACACGGACCCGCGACGACTTGTAAGATTCTCGGCCAGCCGTTGCACGCGCAGTCACCGACGAGCGCGGCGACTGAGTACGCGCCGGCAGCCGTGATGGTCGTCGTGAAGGAACCGACGCTTTCGCTCGGTATGAACGGAATCTCAGTCGGTCCTCTGGCGTGCACCGCGATTCGCTCGCCACCGAGCCAGTTGGTGGTGTTTCCGTGTAAATCGCGGGCCAAGACGTGCATGGCGATCTGATCGCCAGCCATGATGGTGGACGGAAGCGTGATGTCTGCGTCGACATCGGCGAGCGTCTCCTCGCCGCCGGCGTTGATGAGAGCCATGCGAGCGACACAACTCGAAGGGAACGTCTCTTGACTGCTCACGATGGCACTGAAAGAGGTGACTTCGACGGACGGAACGTCCAGCGGAGTCATCGTGTCTTCATCGATTGCCAACGCGACAATGGAGATGTCGTACGAGCCGGCGGCTTGTGCGACGAGACGTAATTCGCACGAACCGTCTCCGAGCTCCAACGCCTCGCAGTCGGCCCAACCCGGACCGACGACTTCGGCAGCAAAACGATTGAGACCACTCGCCGTGTTTTTCGTCGTCGGATTGCCGTACATATCGCGGCGCTGGACGCGAATGAGACCCGCGTCGCCGGCGTTCCAAAGCAACATCATCTTTCCGGCATCGACACGGCACTCGTCGATTTCACATTCGGCGGCTTCGCACTTGACGTTGAGCAAGCGTTTTGTCTGATTCGTCCCTTCCGTGGACGTCAAAATCACTTCAACGTCGCCGGCGATGATACTCGAGTACGTGCAATTGTACGTTCCATCGCCATTATCGACGACGACGCCCTCGATGGGCTCTCGACCCGGCGCTCGGCATCCGATGGTCACATCCGCGCCGCCCTTGCTGATGGTGTTTCCACCGTAATCTCGCGCCAAGAGCTTGAAGTGCGCGTCCTCGCCGGCGACGCACGTCGTCGCACCGTCACCGATGAGCGCCGAAGATATCAACGCGAGTCTCTTACCCTCGGCGTTCGTCCTGATCGGCGTCCCCGGCACGACGACGCCGTCAAGCATGATGTTCACGGAGTGCACACCTGGATGGAGCCAACGAATCTTCGCCGAGTAGCACTTATTGTCCTGCGCCAGCGTCACGGGAACGGCCTCTTGTGACCCAGACGGATGAGTGAGTCGAACGCTCACCGCCTCCAATCCAGTCATGACGCGGTTGTTCGTCTCCCAGCCCAATCCGTACACTCGTAAATCGCTCGCTTGTCCGCACTCCACCGAGGCGTTGGCAGGCAACGGAGGATCAAAGACGAGCACGGCTTCTTCCGCGGTGAGCGTACCAAACGCGACGACGAAAGATATGCCGCCATCCGTGTGAAGGACGCTGTTGATTCGCGTGTTGAGAATCCACCGTCCCGCGGCCGTGACCTGGAATTCCAACGCGTACGTGCCGTCTTGATGATCTGTCACGCTCACTTGACGAGCGAGGGCACCATTGGGACCTTGCAACACTACTTGCACGGTGTCGCCACCACTCAAGCGAAGGTTGGCGTACTTGTCCACCGTGCGAAGAGTCAAACGGACGATGTCCCCCGTCTTGACATCCTTCAAACCGTCCATGCTCAAGATGGAGCGCGGCGGAAATGTAAAACCGGCGATGATTTGCATAGCTCTCCAGCACACCGGGAGTGCGTCGCACAGAACGCGCAATTCAAACGTACCCGCACGGGTCATCTTAGCCACGAACTCGTTCTGTAAGCTCGTTGTGCCGTGCGCGGCAAAACTCAAAAACTCTGGCCCGAGCGCCTCGACGGTGATGTTTTGACCCTCCTCCCAATGCGTGTCGTTCTTGTACTTGTCTCTCGCGATGACGCGCACAACGACCTCGTCACCCGCGGGAGCGATCCAAGAGTTATCCGCGCGAGTGCCCCCGATGACTTCGAGTTCGCAACAGTTGGGCATCGCCACCGCAGGATTCAAGTTCATCTCGAACAAGCCGCGCGGGAGCGGCACCATGGTGATGCCGTCCATTTTGGTAATTTTCGGCAATTCTATTTCGTTCATCGCCTCCACGTCTTCACCATCGATGAGTACCGCGGGTTGTACGCCAACCGCTGCTTTGCCCGAACCGGCGTCACTCCTCGAGATCGAACGAACAGTACCGGCGAGGGAGTCTGTGCGCAAGCCGATGAGCTTTGAATCGGCCTTCGTGTTGGCGGACTTTTTGGAAGAATGCTCGCTCTTATTCTCTTCGAGCATCAGTTGCTCACCCTCCATGAGCGCTGCCGCTTCTTCGTTGGCGTACGGTACAATGGGCGTATCGGCGACGTAGACGCCGAGTTGGTAGGTGCCCGAGACCGTGCCGTAAAGCTTAATCTCCGCCGTGCCGTTGCCAAGTTCTACCGATTGACTCGTCACTTCGCCTGGACCTATCGCCTTGCCGAAGAAAGGAGCCAAACCTTCGCGTCTGGTGATTCTGTTGCCGAAGCGATCCATTCGAGTCACCGTGAGGGTCAACTGTTCGCCGGCGATCCACACACCGTTGGTCACGCCGTCGACTTGACACTTGGCGTAATCGACGCGACCCGGTTTACACACGGCGCGGTACGTCGCCGCCTCGGTGCCAAGGAAGAGAGACAGTTCGAAAGGCCCAGCTCGCTCGACGATGTAGCTCGCTTCGTACGTTCCATCTCCGCAATCTTGTACTTTGCCGCGTAAAGTTTCTCCTCCCGAGCGCACGGCGATGCCCATCTGAGCGCCGCCGTTGAACAGTCTGTTCCCACGCTCGTCTCTCGACTCGATGAGAATCGTCGCTCGCTCGCCGGCGACGGCGCCTTGAAGACCCGGACCGGAGAGTCGGCACATGGGAAGACTCACCTCTTGAGCTTCGACGTCGACGACGAACGGCGATCCGACCACAGGTTCTCCACCGACGGCGGCGACGATTTCATGGCGACCAACTTCCCACCAGCGCACCGTCGCCTTGTAGCGAGAGCCTCTTTCGGCAAACACCGCCGGGAGCGTATGCGTCGCCCCGCTAGGTGTGATCATGTGCATGGTGATGGCTTCTTGACCGCTCATGCCACGACCATTCGCGTCATACTCGAGCGCTTGCAAGTAAATGTCGCGCTGAGCGCCACACACTTCCGTTCGCTTCATGCCCGGGCCGCCCTTGAGCACGCATGCCGCCGCGTGCAGCGGACCATACGTCACCACGACTTCGGTGGTGCTCTCCTTGGCCACGCGCCCGTTGACGACGGCTTGAATGGTCCAACGTCCCGATTGCGGGACGATGAACGAGAACGAGTACGTCCCATCTTCGTTATCCTTCACGTCCAGAGCGTTGACCTTGATTCCGTTGGGACCCGACATTGAGAGATTGACTCTGTCGCCGCCAATGTGACAGTGATTACCGTACTTGTCCTCGGTTTGCACGAGAAGGCTCGTGATCTTACTCGCGACGATACCGTTGAGAGCATCACCGCGCAAGACAGCTCTGCTCGTTTCGCATGCTCCCGGAAAAACGTGCAGAATGAGCGGAGATGACGCGATCGGTATGCCGTCGACGGTGACGGAAACGGTGTAGCTACCTGAGCGAGGAAAAATGGCGCGAAGAGCCATGCGGCCACTTCTGACGTCCGCGACTTCAAACGGTCGTTCGGCAGGTAAGTGTGCGGGACCATACGCCACCACTGTGACGTTTTCTCCGGCAAACGTCGTGTTGTTTCCGTATCGGTCGCGAGCTTCGACGACGCACGTCACTTCCTCACCCGCCATGGCGGCGCACGCGCCGAACGCGGCGACTTTCGCTCCCGGGCCCTTGGTAGAGCTCGTGAGAGATTGCAGCATCGCGGTGCATCCCGCCTGCGAGAGCGTGCCAGTGCCCATGCGAGCCTCGAACGGACATCCACTCAAGTCTTCCTTGGTATCGAGACAAGAGACGGCGATTTTGTAAATACCCGTTACCGTTGTGTTCAAGACGAACTCAATACGCCCGTCGTCCAACATGTTACGCTCGACGTTTACGCCGCCCGGACCAGACGCGCGCGCCTCAAACTCAAGAATACTCTTCGTCGAGTGGGCAAAGTTGCCGAAACGATCCCGCAAAGTCAACAGAACCTTACCTGGGGTGCCCGCGGTCCAGCCTTCCAAGCCGTTCTTTTCGATCGTACACTTTGAAATGACGACGTCGGACGCTTCGATGTTCACATCCCAAGTTCGAGATTGGCCAGCTGTTTCGACAATCACTGCGATCTTACCAGCGAGAGAACTGGTAAACTGAACCAAGTACTCACCGTTACCTCTGTCATGAACCGTTCCGACCTCGATTCCGGGTCCCGGCGCGTTCCAGAGCTTGGTGGACACAGTCAGGTGCCCGCCTCCAAACTTGATTCTATTGCCACCTCGCTCGCGGGCTTCTAAAATAAACGTCGACGACTCACCGGCGACGGCACCGCGAAGGTTGACGATTGTACAAGCGTCGAGATGAATCAACGACTTGTTCTCAACGCGCTCCTTGAGATCTCTTCTTCGAGTGTGCTCCATGATTTCATTGGCACGTTCCTCCGGCGTGCACATCATGATGCCCACTGCCATGTCTTGCGGTAAGCTCTCTAATAACGCCGCCGCTTGACTGTTATCCATCCCAGATACATACGGTACCAAGGCTGCGACGAGTGGAGTATCACTCACAGTCTTGCCGTTTCCAGCCAGCAGCGCCGCGCTCGCTTCGAGCACTTGCCGAACTTCGGCCGGGCTCATGCCTTCGATGATTCGCGAGACATCCATCGGTTCAAGCTTGTGTAGAACAGTTGCCGCCGATGTCGGCGAAAGATGCGTCGCAAGAGCACCGCCAACCGCAGTCGCAGGCTCGACGTTCCGCAGAATTTGCGGCGACAACAACTCTAAGAATGGACCCATGAATGGCTCATCGCATCGCCCGCTCGAACCAGGATTGACTAGAATGCTAACTACCGACGCAGCCTCGGTGTGACTAAGAATTGATACAGCGCGCGCTGCCTGCGAAGGCGACAAGCGACCGACCTCGATAATGATCTTCGCCTGTTCTGCAGCGCTCAAGGGTGCAAGCGTCTCGCGGAGCTCTGTTTGCGTGAGATCGATGAGAATTTCGCCCGCAGTGCCCGGCGGACAAAAATTGACGACTTCAATCATAGTATCCGGGCACTGTGTGGCCTCCAACGATCTATACAAGTGAACCGCACCGGAAGGTCCGGCGGTGATCTTACCATCCTCACCAAGGACGGTCCCGTCAGCTGTGATGATACCGTCAGATCTGAGCTTGAGCACTTGTCCGTCGTTGTCTATGATCGTACCATCCTCTTTGAGCTCCGCTACGGTGCCGTCCGAGTGAAGAATGGACGTCCCAGCTTCGTCCACTACCGAAGTGCTTCCGTCGCCCCATTCAATCGTACCGCTATCCAGCATCTGCGCGACAGGGCGCGCCGCTGCTAGAGAATGTACGGAACGCCGTTTGTCTTCTACGAGGGCGAATAGCACGCCAGAGATGTGCTCCGGGGACGCCGACTTGAAAATTTCACAGAGTTCTGACTCAGCCATGCGCGCGAGTGCCGGCGCGAGGCGGCGACCAGTGTCGATCGCTTCGGCTTTCGTTTTGTTTCGCTCTTGCGACGATGCAGACTTGTCGATCTTGTAAGCGGCAAACAATCCCTTGGTCATTTGAAACATGGAATCGCCGCCGAGCCTACCAAGAACGTTTACTTGCTGGTCCTCTGGGAGTTTCGAAACGACCGCCGCCGCGCGTTCGTGGGAAAGCCCGGAAAGAATTTTCGAGCTCTCATCTGTGTTCAACTCAGTAGTCATTTCTGCCACGACTCGCGCCGGCATTTTATCGAGAATAGACCTTAAGGCCTTTTCCGATTTTGAATTCATGAAACAACGGACCGTGTCCAACATGTCCTCCTTTTTCATGCCGCAGACCACATCGGCAAACATTTCAGACTTTTCACCGATCTCCGTAACCTTCATGCTGAGTAAAAGTTTCGTCGTATCAGCGGCTTGCATCGTGCCCAGCACTTCCGCGGCACGCTCGCTCGGCATACAACTCAGAACCGCCGCTGCGTAATCATCCGGCATACAACTGAGAATTTCTGCGACATCTCCAGGAAACACTTGAGACAGCATACGAACAGTCGATTCTGGAGTGTTTCCAACCAAAACCTCAGCCGCTTTGTCCGGCGTTAGAGACTGCAGTGCTTGCGAAGCGCCTTCATTACTAAGTTTTGGTAGCATCTCCGCAATCTCAGCGATTGTCATGTTCTCAAGTTCAGCAATCTGAGGCAACGCGCTCATCGCTTCAACAGAAAAAGGGGATCCTACGATTGCTTCTTGGTCAAGCGATACTGAAACGGTGTGCTGTCCCGGCTGCGTCCACGTGTACGAGCCGTGGTATCTCCCGTCTCTGAAATGAAGATCGACGGAGCTTATTCCTCCCGATGGAGTCAATATGCGCACGCCGACGGCTTCTTTCCCGCTCATGAGGCGAGAGTTTTGCTCAAAGTCGATCGGCTCAATGACTATGCTGCTCGATTTGAAACACACCACACCCTCGATGCCATCCGAACCCATACCTGAAAAGGTGCATTCGTTCGCCTTTACGCCGGCAAAATAGGACTTAACTTCGTTCACTTGCGTGCGGCCACCGCGACCGTTGACAACGAGTTGAATTTCCCAGGTCCCCGGACGTTGTAACTTGAACTTAGCACCGTAGGTGCCATCAGAGTGGTCGTCCACCTTTGCCGCGACGACGTGCGTGCCATCGGGCGAGCACAGATTAACGTCGACAACGTCTCCACCGGTCGATCTCAGATTTCCAAACTTGTCCGATGCGTGCATGGTGAGCGTGGTTATACGATTGCATCTGACACCTTGCAGTGCTTCACCGAACAAAATACACTTGCGCGGTTCGGTCGCCGCTGAGACGACGGTGAGAATCCTCGGATAACCATCCAACATCTTATCACCAATTTTCGCATGCAGCAAGTATGATCCGGCCAATCTAAACGTTGCAAACAACAGAACTTCTTGCCTCGTGCCCGTGCGCTCTTCAAACGCCGTCACAACGCCTGCTGATGTCGCCGACGCGGTAATCATCGCAGCTTTGGAAAACACGGTGACGTTACCGTAGATGTCTCGCGGAGCGACAGCCAACGACACTTCTTCACCTGCAACCGCCACAAGGACATCACTGTCGCTTGATGCAAGCTGAGCGCCAAAAACAGTTGTGACACTCGTGTTGTTCGAAGCTGGTCCGGGGTACGCGATGACTTCGAATGGTGAGCCTGGAATTGGTTCCTGATCACCGGCGGTGACTTGCACGTAGTAACGACCAGCGACTGATGTAGTGACATCGACATCGCTCACTCCGTCAGCTCTGTCAATAATTGAACAAGTGGATGGCCCTGGCCCATCCGCGACAACCTTGAACTTGACTTGGCCCTGGCGAGTAGGGACTCGATTACCGTACGCATCGTGACGAATAATGCTGTATCTTCCCGAGCCGCCAACCTCCAAGTCGAGCCCAGCATCACCCACGAGTTCGCATCCCGCCACGACCGCTTTACCCGGTTCACACATACCCTTGACAACGAGCTCCTCGCCGAATATAGCGATAGATAACTCGTAGAAACCGGCAACTCTGACCGTGTACGAAGCTTCGTAGGTTCCGTTGCCAAAATCTACAATTTCACCCCTGTACTCTTCATTGTTAGACGAACGAATCAACAGCGCAAGCGGTGCGCCGCCACTGAGTAGACGATTTCCTCGATTATCGTGCGCTTCGATGACGAACGTCGATCTAATACCCGCAGTGCTGCGATGCACACCAGGTCCTTGAAGCTGGCATGCGGCCAGACACAACTCTTCCGGCACAACCTTGACTTGCATGGGTGAGCCTCGAAGGGATTCACCATCGAGACGGACATCCACTTTGTGATCACCAACTTCGGGCCAGTTGATGCGCGCTATGGCGGCAGTCGTACCCGGCTTGATGTCGAGCGGGACACCAATGGAGAGGCCGGCCGGAGAAATGAGACGCACGTTGAACGCCTCTGCACCGGTAAGAATACGTCCATCTTCGGGTCGTTCGACGACAACTTGCAAGTCCGTGTAAGCACCACATCTGAATGGGGGCTTGGGCATCTGAATCCGAACATCTTGAGCCATAAGCGGGCCGAACGATACAATGAGCTTGTGACGTTCCATACTGAGACGCCCGTTGAAACGCGTACGAAGCGTCCAAACACCCTGCTGCATGCATGTGAACTCTAGAAGATACGATCCATCGCCGTGATCCTTAGTGCTCACAAGCCCGCGCTGTCCATTTGGTCCTACCAAAACACCTTCAACGTTATCGCCACCAGTCGTTCTCGTGTTGCCAAAGTTATCTTGGCCACGAACAAAAATCTTGCACTTTTTACCGACGATCAAACGCATCATCTTGACTCCAGGCACGATTCCCCCCTCTGTGTCGACACCGCTCAGAAGCTCCTCGGCGGTCGGTGGAGGGAGCTCTTCGTTTTCATCTTCTATGTGATATGCCAGACGCTCGTCAAAGTACTTGAAGGCTTCATCTTTATCCGACGTCGCCTCGTCATCGGATTTCGCCTTCTCTGGTAACCCTTCATCGAAATAGTCTTCATCCTCGTGATCTCCGATGACGGTGGTCGTCGCCGCGCGTTCCGGTGCCCCGCTCGCGGCGGCAAGCGTGGCCACCTCGGCGAGATCAGCCGCGCTCAGCACGCTCGACACCTCGCTTGGCGCCACGTTCTCCGCCAACGGCGTCGCGGTCAACGAAAACTGTAAGTGCGTGAGCATGGTCACGTCCCCTTGCCTGAGCGGAACCGTCTGCGAGAGTTCACGACCCGGGTTGAGCGCGAACTCCAATAGATCCAACGTCGCCTCGGCGTACGTCGTCCCCGGCGTCCCATCTTCGTTCATCGTCTGCAGCACGAAGAGCGTGGGCTTGCGCTCGTACATTCCAGTCTTCGGATTGACGAACATCGACCCCGCGAGGGTCAGCGTTTCATCCCACACCGCCTCGCCACGTTCCACCTTTGCCACGCCCGTCTCCGCTCTCTTGGACCCACGTTTCCAAATTAATTTCAACCTCTGCGTGCCCGGCAACACGTTGTACGCGCTGTGCGCGCGCACATCGAACTGATACTTATCTGCGTTCCATCCTCGCAGAGTCTTAAACCTGGCCTTGGCCTCCGCCATGGCGTCCGCTCGCCCCGAACGCGCTCGATTTGCGTGTTACGCGCGGCGCCCCTCGTCGCCTCGAGTCTCGATTCTCGCGTCGCTCGCCTCGCGTCTCCGCTCTCGCGCGCACCAGAGGTGGACGATCACGATCGCGATCGCGCGCGCTGGAATCGACGCTCGACGCTCGACGCGCGCGCGTGTGCCGTCGCACGATGAATCAATCGTCGCCCATCTGAAGGTGTTGGTGTTGTGTTCTTGGTTCACAATTTTGTTCTTGGTTCACGATTCGCGAATAGTCCTCTTTCTGAGTGGAGGCCTCGAGCGCGCGCTCGGGGACGCGTCGATCGACGGAGACGAATCGCGCGCGCGAAGAATGACTCGATGAATTGCTACAACGCAAAAAACTACGAGACGCGAGGCGTCGTGGCAGGGGATGATCGATTGGCGCCGCGGCGATTGGCGATGGCTTTTTCGATGTCCCGGTTGTCGGCGAGCGACTCTTGAAGGGCGAAAACGCGTCGTCTTCGGCGAAGGACGCGCATCCTGAGCCCGGCGATCGCCAGAAGAAGGAAGATGATGCCGACGGCGGCTCGAAGGAGACGAACAGCGGTGAATGGATACGGGACGATGACGACGTCCAGCGAGGCGCCGTTGAGGGGATCGATGGTGTCAATGGTGGACGTGAAGGTTGGATATCGAACCCATGGTCGAGTGGGTGGCGTGACGGTGATTCTCGTCGGAAGGCCGGAGGGCGCGCTCGGCTTTGAGAAGAAGCCGAGACCGTCCGTGGTGACGGGTAAAGTGTCGTCGCCGACGGCCACCGTGGCTCCGGCAATGCCCTTGCCGCGTTGATCGCGCACGAATCCTCTCACAGATCCGAAGAGCGTTCGAGCGCACGTCGTCATGCTTGATTGCACGTGTTCGTCGACGATGCGCTGAAGCTCGCGCTCGTCCGGCCACTTGCGATCGTCCACCTCGATGGTTAAACTGTACGTGCCCGTGTTGACGTATTGCCAGTCCTGCATGCCTCCCCAGAGCGGGTACCAGGCTGCGCCGTTCGTGATTCCACCCTCGAACTCTTCGCTCTGATTCATCGCCGGGTGCGCGTCGGCGTACGTCTTGGCGAGATACTTGAAGGTTTCGTCGTCGGGAGAGGCGCTGTACGTCGTGCTCCCGTCTTTGTTGCCGTCCCAGGGATAATTTGCCACGAGCGCGCCCTCGTGATAATTGAGCATCCCATTCAGCCTCCACTTGCGACTCCAACTCATGATCATTTCCGTCTCCTTCTCTTGTTTGCTGTTATTCCCGGGGTCGCCTCCCAATGCGCCGGCCCTACCGCTCAGCGTCTTGGGCAACTTGAAAGCCGTGTAAGGAAAGTTTCTATTTAAATCCACCCCGTTCGTGTTTTCGCGTGTTCGCGACTCGAAACCGTCTGGATTCACCGTCGGTATAATGAACAGCGCCGCCTCGCGCACCAATCGCCTCGCCATGCTTCGCTCCGCGGCTTCGCCCGACTCGCCCGCCGTCGACTCGGCGCCGCCAATCGGTTCGGCGTTCGCTCTCTCGCACACCCACCGAGCGACGTCGAGCGCGATCTCTCGTCCCACTGGCTCGTCCCCGTGCATGTTTCCCATGAACCCGAACCGTAACCGTCCCTCCGCGGACCCGTCACCGCCGTCGCCGCCGTCGCCGTCCGCGTCCGCGCCGGTTGCCGCCGCCCCCACCTCATCCGCCCCGACGATCGCGGTGCTCTCCCTACCCCCGCGCACGTGCGTCCCGAGCTCCAGAGCGATGACACGCCTCCCGCGCGTCGTTTTCCCCAACACGCGCGTCCGCGCGAGTCCTCGACACGTCGTGCGCGCGATTTCCTCGACCCGATGCGCGAGCGCATCGTTCGAGGCGTACGCCCGCACCGTCCCCGTCGTCCGCTGCCCCCCTCGCGCGTCGCTCGCGCTCGTCGACGCATCGTCGGACGACAAACGGCGAGCGCCGCCCCCGCGCGCGGGCTCGGCCTCGCGCGCGGCCTCCATCGCGCGCGTCGCGCACCCGCGCGCGCGCGTCGCCAACACCGCGCGGATGGCGCGCGCGCACGGGGACGGGACTCCACTCGCGACCGGTCACGAACCATAAGGATACACCAGCACGATGTCACCGATCACGACCCACGAGTACCCCCGTAGACATGTCGATCGCACGCGTGCGCACGCACACACGCACACGGGCTTCGAAAGGTATCCAGTACGAGACATCGATCGATTCGTGGATCCGATGAGTCACGACTCGTCCCGACCCTCTGCCCGCGCCTCGAGCGGGGGGACGACCGCGGCGACAGACGCCGGCGCGACTGGATGTCCATCGCGCGCTCGACGACGACGACGACGCGCGCGGGAGTGGACGACGGCGAGTCGAACAAGGAGAACGCGGACGGTGTCGCTCTCGGCGCGCGGCGCTCGACGACGAGGTCGGCGTGTGCGTCCGTGACGAGAAGGCGCGCGACGGTCATCGACCAACGGCACGCGACCGACGTCGAGACGACGGCGACGACGCGCGGGACGATGGAGCGCGCGGGACGCGCGGAAGAGACGGTCCCGCACACGCCGGGATCGGCGTATGAACCGCGCGTGGCGAGTCTGGCGGAGCGCGTGCGGGCGTTATCCGCGATGACGCCTCGAGGCGAGAGCGCGCCGCGAGAGTCGAGGACGGCGCGCGCGGAGACGACGACGACGGCGACGACGACGGTGGTGGCGCGACCGACGAGTCGGCGGAGCAGCGTGGAGTCGCTGTTGGAGGAGTACTGCGCGAGCGCGCCCGGATCGACGTCGCCGGTGCGGTTGAGGCGAGAGCGAAACGCGTACGCGGACGAGGTGCGAGCCAACCAACAGAGCCCGGAGGCGTGGTTGAGTTTTTTGGAGAACGAGGAGGCGACGTACGCGGACGCGGCGGCGACGGTGGAGGTTGGGAAACCGAGCGCGAGCGCGGGGAGTCGAAACGGCGTGAGTTTGCACAGATTGTATGAGCTCGCGACGAAGACGATTCCGAGACGCGGTAACGTAAACGACGAAAATTACGTGCGCATATTTCTCGGTTTGGCGAGGCAGCAGATGGTGAGTAACATTGACGACGCGAGGGATACGTTCAAGTTTCTCAAGTCGTGTAGCATTGGACACAAGCACGCGATTTATTGGTGCGAGTGGGCGGCGTTCGGGTACACGTTCAAGGGTGAAGCCAAGGCTGTGAAGATTTTAAAGCGCGGGTTGGAGTACGGCGCCGAGCCGGCGTCGGCGATTCAGTGCATGCTCGATGACATGCAGGGTAAGCGATACGAGCCGGCGCCGCAGACGCAACACACACCGTTCCGTTCGTTGGCGCCACAATACACGTCGGCGATAAAGCCAACGAATCCGAGAAGTTTTAGCAGGGATGTCGCGGACGGAGACGCGAACCTCGCCAAGCCGCCGACGGCGTCGACGCCTCGAAATTTATCGCAACGCGCAGCCGCCTTGGCCAACATGCAGGCGACGCCGACGGCAAAGTTCACGGCGCCCGCCCCGCCCGCGCCCGCGTACCAGCCGCCGAACACGCATTACGTGACGTCCTCGACCACCATGCCCGGAAGCGTCAGCAGTTATCACAGCGCGCGCACCGGCGGCGCTCGAGGAGGCGACAAGACTGAAAGCTCGATGCCGCCGCCGCCGCCGCAGAGCGCGTTGGAGGCCACGGTGACGCTTCGAAGTCGTCTCGCGAACGCCAAGGAAAAGTACAGCGCGCTGAGCGCGTCTAGGCCGTCGAGAGTCGAGCGAACGCCGGCGGCGGAGCACACGCCGATGGATCCGCCCAAGGCGCCTCCGTCTCGGCGTCACGCGACGGAGCACACGCCGACCGCCGCGAGCGATCGTCGCGGCGAGAGTGGATCAGCGACGGCGAGTGCGAACAAGTACACGAGAGAAGATGAAAACAAAGTCATCGTGAACGGTGTCAAGTACACCAAGTTGGAGTGCGTCGGTCAAGGAGGCACGTGCAAAGTGTTCAAAGTCGTCTCGCCCAAGCGTAAGATTTTGGCGCTGAAGCGCATTCGCTTGGACGGTAAGGAGACGGAAACCGTCGCTGGATTTATCGACGAGATCAAACTTCTCAAGACGTTGCGCGGAAGGGACAACATCATTCAGCTCGTCGACGCTGAGGTGTGTCCGAACGAGAAGCTCATCTTCATGGTGCTCGAGTTTGGCGAGATCGACCTCGCGCACATGCTCGCGAAACGCGAGAAGCAGCGTCAGAGCCACGGAGGCGTGATCGACGATAACTTTTTGCGGCTCTATTTCGAGCAAATGGTCGAAGCCGTGAACACGATTCACGAGGAACGCATCGTGCACAGCGATTTGAAACCGGCCAACTTTTTGTTCGTGGAGGGCGCGCTCAAGTTGATCGATTTCGGCATCGCGCGGGCAATTCACACCGAGCAAGCGCCCGATCACACCAACATCCTCCGTGATCACCAAGTCGGCACCATCAACTACATGTCTCCGGAGGCCATCTTGAACGGACAAGCGTCCGCGCTCGGCGGTCCAATGAAGGTGGGACGCGCGAGCGACATTTGGAGTCTCGGGTGCATCCTGTACCAAATGGTGTATGGGCACACCCCGTTCAGCAAGATCACGGGGACGATTCAAAAGCTCCACGCCATCACCGATCCGAGGCATAAGATCGTGTTCTCGCCTCTACCGAACGAGAATCACGCGCTCATCGATCTGATGTCTCGATGTCTCGAGCGAGACCCGAGAAATCGCATCTCCGTCAAGGAAATCCTCGCGCACAAATTCTTACGCCCCTTCGCCGAGACCGCATCTTCATCCTCTTCTTCGGAGGCGTCTGGATTATCGATGACGCAACTTCAAGATTTATTGGCGCAGATTCAAAAACACGGCGCCGAGGTCGACGTCAACGCCGTCACCGCCGAAGTCTTTCGACAAATTTCCTCTGGCGAACCCGTCACCCTCTCGCCGATCGTTCGCAAGCACTCCAAATCTTCCACCAGGCTCTACGGCGACGAAAACGTCGCTCCGATGGAATGAGCATCCTCCACGAGCGAGTCCACCTCGACACCACCGATCACGACGATAGCCGCGTCCCCTTCACCCATTTTAAAGTCAATTCATTCGCCCGCAGCCGAAGTTCGTTACTTTTCGACACGGCTCGCCCGCCCCTTTCGCGCTCGCCCGCGCGTCGATGAACGTCATCGTGCTCCCCGGAAGCGGATGCGCGCCGACGAGGGAGTGTAACTACTATCACTGGCTCGAGCGCGCGCTCGTCGATCGCGGCATCGTCGCCGACGTGCGCGTAACGATTCCATCCATGCCGGACCCGCACCTGTGTCGACGAAACGTGTGGGTGCCGCACGTCGAGCGCGAGATGCGATGCGACGCGTCGTCCGTCGTCGTCGGTCATTCATCCGGCGCGGTGTGCGCGATGCGCGTGGCGGAGCGAAACGCGCTTCGAGGGATCGTGCTCGTGGCGGGGTACGACGACGACTTGGGAGACGCCGACGAACGCGCGAGCGGTTACTTTGGGCCGGATGCGTTCGATTACGACAAGATTCACGAGAATTGCGGTGGGAGGGTGGAGTGCGTGATAGGTGCGCGAGATTCCCTCGTGCCGGCGGAGATGCAACGAGCGCTGGCGGTGAAATTGCGCGCGAGGGAGACGCTCTGCGAGCGGAGAGATCACTTTTTCACGCCGCCGGCGGAGGAAATCGTCGACGCCATCGTTCGAATGTTGTGAGTCAGCGCGTGCGTGGCATACGCGGTGAACTAATACTTGTACTAATAGTTATGTATATTCCTACTCTACGCCGCGTCGAGCGCGAACACGTCGCCGGACGCCGTGCCGACGAAGACGCGCGATTCGTCGAGCGCGAGCGCTCGAGCGCCGGACCGAACACCCCCGAACGCGTCGTCGACGACGACGAGCCGTCCATCGCGTCCACGCGCATTTTCGTACGCCACGAGACCGAATTCACCGGCGACGAGAATGCGACCGTCCTCGAGCGCGCACACGTCGTGCACTTTCCCGGGTAACGGTTCGCCTCGAGCTATTTTCGGCGCGCTCGGAACGCGCGCGTCGTGCACAACGACGCGACCATCGTGACATCCACTAACAAGAAGCTCGTCATCAACGACGCACATCGCCGCGACGCGGCCTCTGAACGTCGACGACGTGCCTCCGACGACGCCCATATCTATCGGTGGCGATCCCGTGCCGTCGAAGGCGCGAATCGTACCATCGGCGACGCCGCAAAACACGAACACGCCTTCACACTCGCGCTCGCTGAGGGCTAGGCTTAAGATGTCGCCGGTGAAGAGTTCGAGCGTCTCGCGCTCGCTCGTCGGCTCGTACGTCCCCCCGTCGCCGCTCGCGTTCCATCGAGGCGCAAAGTTACACGCGCAGCTCCACGCGCGCCTCCCGTCCCTCGTCGCGACAACGTCGCGAACGTACCCCGTGTGCGGCCCAAGGGCGTCACCGATTATTTGAAACCAATCGCTCTCCCCTCTCGCGCCAGCCTCGACGTCGTACGCACACTCGAGCACGTAATTCCCGCTCGTCCCGACGAGCGCCGCGCCGTCGCGCGTTCTCGCCGCCGACCAATACGGCGGCCGCCTCGCCCTCCTCTCCACCCGCCCGTCTCCTTCGACCGCGCCACCGTCGAGCTCGACGACGACATCGTCGCGAATCACGCCCCCGCGGTCGTCCACGACGACCAATCGCGCGCGTCCGCTCGCCGTCGTCGCCAAACAGCTTCGAGTTCCGAGCACGCAGAGATTAATCACCGCTCCCCTCGTCGTCGCCGACGCGTCTCCCGCGCGCACGAACGCGCTCGACGCGATCATGAGCATCTTCACCGCGCCCCCGCCGTCGCCCTCGCGCCCTCGCACCCTCGCGCGCGACTCTGCCGCCCGCGAGTCCGAACGATGTCCGTCGCGTCACTTCGCGCCATGCCGCTCGAACCTCCTCGCGCCGACGACCTCGTCGGTCGCGTCGCCGTCGTCACCGGCGCGTCGCGCGGCATCGGTCGCGCGTGCGCGCTCGCCCTCGCGCGTCTCGGCGTCAACGTCGTGTGCGCGGCCAAGACGGCGGAGACGTCGACGTCGACCAATCTTCCAGGAAGCGTCCGCGCCGTCGCCGCCGAGTGCGACGCGGTCGCCGCGGAAGGGGCCGAGGCGTTGGCGTGCGTCATGAATCTCTTGGACGAGCGCTCGATCGTCGCGTGCGTGGAGACGACGGTGAAGAAGTACGGACGGTTGGATATTTTAATCAACAACGCGTCGGCGCTGTGGTGGCAAGACGTGGTGGACACGCCGACGAAAAAGTACGATTTGATTCAGGGGGTGAACGCGAGAGGGGCGTTCGTGATGACGCGCGAGTGCCTGGGATGGATGAAACGGGGTGGGTACGGACGCGTGATTTCGATGGGACCTCCGTTGCCGACGTCGTATCGCGAATACGAGACGAAGACGGCGTATTACATGTCCAAGTGCGGGATGAGCATGGTGGCGCTCGGCGCGGCGGCGGAAGGCGAACGATACGGAATCACTGGAAACGCGTTGTGGCCGGCGACGATCGTGGAAAGTTCGGCGAGCGAGAATTTTCAGCTCGGCGAGCGGGACAACTGGAGAAAGGCGGACATTTTGGCGGATTGCGTCGTGCACTTGTGTTGCGATCCGCAGACGACGGGACAGACGCTCATCGACGACGAGTATTTGCGCGCGAGGGGCGCGACGGATGAAGACTTCGTCAAGTATAGGTGTAACCCGGAGGTGGAGCCGCCAAGATTACTCGCGCCGGGATCGACGGCGGCGGGATGGGACGTGCGAAGAGGCGATGTACGAGCGCTCACGGCGGATAAAGCACGGAGTAAGTTGTAGTGAATTCTATCTATTGTTTCTTGTATTACACCACCGCCATCGTCGTCGTCGTCGTTGTCGAATCGCATGCATCACTCCTTCTTCGCGTGCGGCGCGCGTCGTCGAGTCAATGCGCGGTACGCCAACGCCAACGCGAAGACAGGTCCGAGCGTCCGCGCCAGGTACACGGAGAGAAGCCACGCGAAGAATCTAACTATGGTAAACGCGCGCATGTTCGGCGTCATGTCCAGGATGGCGTTGCATCCCTCCTGATTGCGATCGTACGCCGGTTCAGTCTCGTCGAATTCGGACAAAAGCATAGACTCTTCGAGCACCGTCGCGCCCCCCGGTCCCTTGATGCGCACCACAACGGCGCCCGCGTCCCAATCGATCTCCACCTCGCCGTAATTGATGTCCGTCCACCGATCGTGCGACGGTAAGATCCACTTTCTAAAGTGCGACGGCGTGATCGCGTTCAGGATCAAATTAAACGGCCACGGTTTCGTGATTCGAAATGGCGTGTGCGTCAAGCCGCTCGACGTCGCGTCGATCGTCTTGTACGGCAGGTGACATCCCGACGGCGCGACGGATATCTGACCGTGATGGACATCTCCAGAGATGAAAATCACGTTCGCCCTGTGACGCTCGATCGTGTTGAACAGACGACGCTTCTCGTGAGGCATTCGAGACCAATTCTCCAATCCCTCGGAGACGCCTCGCGCGAATTCGCCGAGAAACGCGAGCGGTCGCCACAACAAGTGCGGCGCCTCCAAGACTTGTATCCCGGACCCAACGATCGTCACCTCGGGTCTCGGTTCGGCTTTCAACTGCTCTTCGAACCACGTCCACTGTTTTTCGCTCATCAGCACCCCTCCACTCTTTTCGTCGGATTCCTCTAAATCCCAACGCAAATCCAATAAAATCAATCGCGCGCGGCGTCCGTTCGGCGAGACGTAATCCACCGAATCCCAAATCCCTCCGTCCCTCGTGCGTCGCTCGCTGTCTTTCGGCTCGTCCAAAAAGTCCAAAAACGCCTCTCGAGCGAACTCTTTCACCGACCAGTGCTTCCCGGCGTTATTAAATCCGTAATCGTGATCGTCCCACGTGCCCGAGACGTCCGCCGTCGCGCGCACTTTTGCGTACGCGGGATGCGCCTTGACGCGCGCGTACGCTCGCGCGTGCGCCTCTTCACCCTTATACACGCGTTCAGATCCTCTAATCCCCACTCTCACGCGCTCGTCCGCGTACACGGCGTCGCCCAACCACGCGAACGCGTCGTACTCGCCGCGCGCGACGTCGTCCCACAGCGACATGTCGAGATGGTCCTTGTTACACGACCCGAACCCGAGTCTCAGCGCGTCGCCGCGAATAGCGCGCGCTCTGGAGCGTCGACGGCGAGAGAACGTCGCGAGGCGTCAGTCACGCGAGCGAAAGACGCGCCTCGACGCGCGAGACGCGCGATGCGTCGGTCAACGATGAATGTCGAGTCAGCGAAGATGACGACGAGGTCGAGCGTACCTGGGGATGTCGGCGCGCGCGAACGCGAGACGGGCGAGACAGAGGACGCGCAGGAACGCGCGCGTCGTCGACGACGACGCGAGACGGCGCGCGCGGCGCGCGCGGTCGCGCATGGTGCGCGTCGGAGACTGTCGGTGAGAAAAACACGACTTCGTAGTCGGCATCTCGCGACGCGAGACGCGATATGGACGCGACGCGGGACGAGCACGTGCCGCGAGGCGCGAACGCGGTGGATTACGGATGGCGCGCCGGGTCGTCCGCGCTCCCGCGCGCGGCGCGCGCGATCGAAAACGTGAATGAGAAGAGTTTGGTTAAATTGCGCGCCACGGTGTTGAGCGAGCGCGAGCGCGCGCGAACGGCGCGCGCGCGGGCGAGCGGGGCGAGCGCGTCGACGTCGCGCGCGGGCGACGTCGGTGGCCGACCGAGAGGGGCTCTCGCGATCGGGGGGCGGGGCGAGAGACGGGTCGGGAAGAGGAGGGCCGGCGGCGGCGCCGACGACGCGCGGGCGAAGAGAAACGCGGGCGTGGACGCGCGCGCGGCGCGAGACGTCGAGGCGAAGATCGATCGATCGTCCAAGGGCGTGCGAGTCGCGCTCGAGCGTAAGGCGGCGCTGTACGAGAGACTGTCGAGCGGGGAACTGGCGCGCGAGGACGGCGACGCGTACGACGTCGATTTCGGCGCGAAGTGCGCCGACGCCGACGCGGACGACCGCGACGACGACGACGCGCCGATTTACGAGCGTCAGATTCGACGTGGGGACATGATGTCGGACGATATGCGTCGCGAGCTCGAGCGACGGGAGTGGGAGGAAGATGTAGAGAGGGAGGAGCGAGACGCCGCGCGCGCCGCCGAGGCGAGACGCGTCGTCTTCGACATCGAGCGTCAGACGGAGCGCGAGCGAGACGCCGCCGAGGACGCCAAGCGACAACGCGACGAGGAGGACACCGCGAGACGCGCGAAATTAAAGGCGGCGTTCATTCGCAAAAAGATGGCGGCGATGGGGAAAACTAAATAGCGGTAGCGTCGTAATCCGAGCTCGCGCGTCGACGAATGAAGGCGTCCCTCTCTCTCGCGTCTCCCCACATTTCGTCTCGTCGGTCGTCATGTCGAGCGTCGAGGAGACGATGGCGTACGACGCGTTCGAGGCCGTCGTGCGCGCGGGCGATGCCTCCGACGACGCCTCGCTCGCGTCGACGACTCGAAGCGCCGCCGACGAGGAGGTTGCGAATGCGCGCCTCGTCGAGTCTCGACGCGCGCTCGCGCGAACCGGCGCGCTCGCGGACGTCTCGGACGCGTACGGCGCGTACGTGTCGCTCATGCGAAGCGGCCTGTGGAGAGACATCGCGCCGAGACGCGCGAGCGAGGACGAGGGCGGGTACATTTACTTGCTCTGCGACCCGACGGCGACGCCGAGAGAGCGAAGAAAAGACACCCCGAGAAAGGCGAGAACGCGCGCGGTGGCGGTCCCGTTCGCCGTGACGCGGGCGTGCGCGACGCCGGCGATGTTTGATGCGTTGACACACGCGAGAGGTACGTCGACGGTTTCGATTCGACGGGACGCGAGGGAGAGAGAGACGCCGGACGACTGACGCCGCCTCGCGCGCAGCGCCCGAACCGTGGCCGTGGCCTCGAACGAAGACGGAGACCGACGCGGGTGAGATCGATCGATTATTGATCATGATCGATAGCGACGGCACGACGACGTCGTGCCGCCTCGAGAGCGGGTTCATTCCTCCCGCGGACGTTCCCGAGAAGACGGGCGAGGGCGACTCGGACTCGGACTCGGACGGCGCCGGCGGCGCCGCCGCCGGGCCGACCACCACCGCGAAACCTCGCGTCGCGGTCGCGTGTTCGGACGGTGAATCCGACGAAGAACTCCTCGAGGACGATCGCGCGGTATCGCTCGCCAAACGCCACGCGCGTCCGGAGAGCGAACCCGAGAGCGACGCAGACGGCGAGGGAGAGACCCCTTGATTCACGACTCAAGACAACATAGTGTAGTACCAGTTAGACTAGAAAACACACGCTCGTATACCGTACTCACAGAGTCCATCATTTCACATGATCCAATCGTTTCACCGGTCATGACTCACCATCGAGTCCCTGTCCTCGCGCGCCCGCGCGTCGCCCGCGTCGAGGACCGAGGGCTCTCGATCCTCGTCCGTCTCTTTGCGACGCGCACGACGAACCATGGGACGCGAATCCAAGCCCGCGGACGTTATCACCCGCGACTACACCATTAACTTGGGCAAGGCCATCACGGGCGTGACCTTCAAGAAGCGCGCGCCGAGAGCGGTCGCGGCGGTGCGTGCGAGCGAACGCGAACGATCGCGACCTGAGCCCTAATCGCGGTGACGGCGCGCGGACGTGTGGGGGCGAGGATTGGGCGCGCGAGGGCGCGCGCGAGGGGAAGACGGTGGCGAATAAAGTCTTTCGTCCGTCTCTCGCGAAATTTCCGGCGTGGAACGTCGCGACGCGCGGTACGCGGCGTGAACGTTGGACTAACCTCGAGACATCTTCGACGACACGCAGATTAAGAAGTTCGCCCAAAAGACGATGAAGACGTCTGATGTGCGCATCGACGTCAAGCTTAACAAGGCGGTGTGGAGCAAGGGTATTCGTAACGTACGTTTCACGCGAGAACGCGCTCGATCGATGCTCGCACGCGCGTGATGGGTGGAAAGATGCTCGAGCACCTGCGGACCCTAGAGACTGACGAACGCGCGCGCGCACCGACACAGGTCCCGAAGCGCATTCGCGTGCGCATCTCGCGCAAGCACAACGACAACAAGGACGCGGACGAAGACCTCTACTCCTACGTCACCGTTGTCGACACTCCGAACGGCTTCAAGGGTCTCGGCACCGAAGTTGTCGACCACGAGTAAGGGTCGACTTCGGCGCGGTTGGCGACGACGATTTTAGTTTAGGAGAGGTTGCGGCGAGTGAGTGTCGATTCAAAGGAAAGGATCGGCAACGATCTGAAGGAAGTGATGTAGAAGAATTGTAATCGAACATTTATTCCTTCAACGACGAGTTACTCCCGATTTGCTACCGATTAATGTACAACGCGCGCAAAGCCTCGCCGACGCCGGCGTCGCCAAACTACATCCCCATTCACTTCTCACACACAATGTCGTAGTTGGACAGTTTCACAGCCATTGCCTTTTGTTCCAAGTTCAAACACTCCTCGATTGACGACGTGACGCTCACGATGGAGCGCCGACCGTCGCCTCCGGCAAAGCCGGGAATGCGAGACGGATCCTCCATGAGCGACATAAATCTCGCGTGATTCTTCGGAAACCTCCCCGGAGGATCCGCGAGAAGAAATGTACCGTCTCCATCGTTCGCGTTCCCATCGAACAGACGCAACACGAGCGTCGCGATCGCGTCCACGGCGTCCGGCGTGTACAAGACATCGCACGCGAGGACGACATCGAATCCCGTAGGCGCCTTCTCCGGTTCAAACCAATCCACCTTGGACGCGGATACGACGCACGGCGACGCCGCGTCCTCGACATCATCGAACGAGGGAAGTTTCGGCAACTCGACGTCGTCGGGAAAATTCCACTCCCTCGGCATCTCTCGTACGTCTCGCAAGCCGTTCGCCTTGCACCCCGCCAACGCGCACCACAGCGCGCGCTCCTCCCTATCCGTCATCACCACCTCCCTCGCCCCCACCATCGCCGCCGCGATCCCAGCGATCCCCAATCCACACCCTAAATCTATCACCCGCTTCCCTCGCACGAGTTCCGGCTCGGCGAATATCTCCGCCGCGAGCGCCGCGCCGCCGTGCCACAGGTCCGCCCAGTGCGGGTCATCGTTCGGTCTCCCCAGCGCGCTGTACACGTCCACGACGACATCTTCGCTCTCCGGCAGCACCAAACGCACATCCCGCGCGCGACACCGGACCGTCGCACCGTACATCTCCATGCGCACGTGGTCACTGTGCGGATGCGGCAGGTGCGCGCCGTCACCCTCGAGCGGGACGAATCCATCCTCCCTCGCCGCTCTCGCGCGCATCTCTCCCCTCGCGCGCCATCGCGGCGACGCGCGCGAGAGCGTCGTCGTCGTCGTCCCCGTCACCGCCGCGCGCTCGATCGCGGTCATCACGTCGAGCTCTGACGACGACGGATGAAGACGACAACCGACACTGGTCGACACGAATCAAAGAAACATGTGCGGACGCGTCAACGCCTGTGCGTCGATCGAGGACGTCGCGCGGGCGTCGCGCGTCGATGGGAGAGACGCGACGTCGTCCGACGCGCGCGATGTCGCGGGAAGTCGTCGAAACGTCTCCCCGGGATCGTCGTTACCGGTCGTTCGCGCGAAGACGATGACGAGGAAGACGCGCGATGGGAAACCGCGCGAGACGAGCGATGACGGGCGGGAGACGTTGACGCTGACGTCCATGGTGTGGGGAGTGCCTCTTCGCTCGCGCGCGTCTCGTGGAACGGAGAGGGGCGTCGACGAGGGCGAGGGCGGCGACGCCGGCGGCGGCGCGTGGATTTCGCGAACGTACAACGCGCGCGTCGAGGGTCTGGACGGTGACGTCCCGCAGTTTTCGAAATTGGCAGAACGCGCAGATAGGCGGTGCGTGATGTATGTCGATGGGTTTTACGAGTGGCGGACGGAGGGACCGAGAGGCCGGGGGGTGAAGCAACCGTATTTGGTTCGTCGATCGGACGGCGCGCCGATGGCTCTGGCGGGCGTTTTCGAACGGAAGAAGAGCGTCGCCGCGGACGAGGAGAAGGTCGATTTGACGAACGAGGAGGCGGTGATCGTGACCATGAGCAGCGCGCACGGTGATCTCGAGTGGTTGCACGATCGACAACCCATGGTGCTCTCGACGGACGAAGACTTCGACGCGTGGATGTTCGGCGACTGGCGCGGCGTAGCGTCGACGAGGACGGCGAAAGACCTCGCGGGGGTATTCGCGTGGCATCCGGTGACGACACGGATGAATGTCGCGGATTATTCCGGCGAAGACGCGCCGAAAAAGGTGAAACGCGCCGTCGAGAAGGATGCGGGCTCCATCGCGTCCATGTTCGCCGCGGCGAAAAAGCGAAAGACCGAGACGTGAAAGACAGGAAGAGACGTAAACGATGACGATTAGAGAGCACACACGTAGTGAGGATACAAAACCGATGTACAGTACGACCGTCTGTTACACCACGATTCACGAGTGTACAAAAAACAAAACAAAAGAAGGAACGATGAACGAATGAACTCCCAAACGAAAGCCCGCGCGCTCGCCGCGACGCGTTCGACGCGTCCGATCAACCGCCTCGTCCCGGATCGCCCGTCACGACCATGTCCGCGCTCTGCGGATCATCGCTCACCGGCGCCGGGGCCGCCGCCAGCGTCTGCGCCTTGGCTTTCGCCGCGGCGAGAATCTCCGCGCGTCTCGCGTCTCGCGCGCTCACCTTGCTCGCGTACGACTTATCCTTCTCCTCGTCATCCTTGGCGCGCGCGTCGAGCGCCACCGTCGCGAGCGCGCCCGCGAGAAACCCGAGGGACGTCTTGAGCGCCTCTCGACGCGTTTTCGCGTCGCCCTCGCGCGCGGTCGCGCGCGCGACGACGCATTTCGCGCGCGCCCCACGGGACGGCGGCGACGCGTTCGCGCGCGTCGCGCGCGGCGGTGTCATCGCGCGCGTCGGCGGTGTCGTCGCCGCGGTCGCGACGGTGAACGACATGTCGATCGTGTGTGCTCGCCCGTGCGGTGGCGTGCGTCGCGCGCGCGCGTGTGACGACCGCGACGCACTAACCATCTTGCGGAGGGAGGGTTGCTGACGAGGACGACGCGACGAGGCCGGAGCCAAACGAACGGTTCTTACAAATGAACGCGAGCGTCGTCGTTTGAGCGCAAAAGAACGATGCGGTGCGAAAGCGCGAGTGCGCAGTGTACAGAATAGATAGTGAACGCCTCGGTCCGTCTCTTCACGGTGGCGCGTCGGGAAGCTTGCACGCCGGAGCTTCCTTTTCAGACGGAATGTGCGCGCCTTGGGTGACGAGACCGACGGTTTGGCGCCTGTCCGCCATCTCCTCGTCGCGTTGCTCCTTGCGTTCGGCGGCGGCGACAACTTTGTTTAATTCCTCGATCCCGCCCTCGACGGCCTCGAGCTCTTGAATGCCTAGAAACAACCCCCAGGGAACGCCCTCGAAGGCTTCGGTGTGATGAATCGTGTGCCCGGCGGCGATTTTACGCATCAGCGGAAGCTTCCCGAGCGGGCCGGTGGGGAATCGTTTGTGCACTAAACCGTCGTGGACGTACATGTACGCGATACCGTAGAGGGTGATGCCCAAACCGGCGCCGAAGCACAACCCACCGAAGACGCCCGGCTTGAAGAAGCCGAAGGCGCAGAGCGCGAACGCGGGGACGCCGTTGACTAAGGCGAAGATGTCGTTCGCCTCGAACGCACCCTCGCGCGGTAAGTGATGAGATTCATGCAACAACCAGATGCGTTTGTTCCACTCGCGACGATATTTGCTCGTCATGCTCCACCACGGACCGTGCCAGAGGTGCTTGTGCGCGTACCTGGCGTAAAATTCCATCCCGACGGCGGCGCCGGCGATGAGCGCGAGCTGCGCCACGAGTTCCGTCACCGGGAACACGCCGCCGTTCACATCCACCTCTCTCAATATTCTAAAATACGTCGCCGTGATCGCGATGCTCGTCACACCGCACGACGACGCCCACGCGCTCCATTCGTACGACTCGGCGCTCGCCTCTCGCTCGGCTCTCGTCCTCGCCTTGCGTCTCGGCGTCTTCGTCTCGCTCGCGTTTCTCTGCCCGCCCCAAATCTCCGTCTCACCCTCCTCCTTCCCCCGCTCGCTCGCGACGATCGTTCCATTCTCTCGCGACGACTCATTATTCACCCCCACCGCCCGTCTCCTCGACTCGCCCTCGCGTCCCGCGCGCCTCGAGGCGCGCGCGCGCGGATAAGAAGCCCCCGCGTCCCCCCTTCCCGCGCGCGCGACGCACCCCGGTCGCGCGCGACGCACCACGATCGCGCGCGCGTTCACCCTCGCCTTCCCACCCGTCGACTTCCCCGTCGTCGTCGTCCTCGATCGACGCACGCGCGCGGACGACGACGTCGACGTCACGCGCCCCATCGGCCCCATCGGTCGTCCCCCGTCGTCGGAATCGCGACGCGTCCGTCTCCACCCACGGCACGAGACGGACGAACGCGACGCGACGCGACGAATCGAACCGATTCCGAGACCGTTCGCCTCGAGACGAATCGGCGCGGACGCGACGACGCGGTGTGGGGAAAACGCGCGCGCCGTCCGCCGTCTCGAGACGACCGAAAAGCGACGCGACGACGGGACGGGACGGGGCGCGCGCACACGATTTATACGAATGCACCGGACGCGTGATCCCGTAGTGCGTCAAAAAAGAAACCATCATTAAGTTGCCTACACCCTCGCCACAATTTGTTATCTATCTCCAAAAAATAAAACGTTGATGGTCTTACTAAAGCCTTCACTACGTGGAAATGGAGCTGCCAAGTTTCGATCTCGGTACCTCGCGCATGCAAAGCGCGCGCTCTACCAATTGAGCTACAACCCCGCGCGCGGTCCCATGATGGGGTCCGCGTGGGGTCGTGAACCTCGGTCTTGGGCACCACACACCGAGCGCTGTCTCGGTGTGGGGAACGTTATGGGTCACCCACCACGCACCCACGACGAATGCATGAATGAATGCGCGCGGTCGTCCTCCGTCGTCGTCGTGAGTGCGTGGTGGACTCCACGGAGGCCGACGCGCGGGGGTTCGTAGACGACGATGGCGGGTTCGGCGACGTCGAACGCGGCGCGAACCGTCGCGCGCGCGCTCGTCGAGCGCGGGGCGACGCGCGCGAACCCGAACCTGTTCGAACTCTCGAGCGCGCTCGAGGGCCGAGGGATCGGTCGAGCGTTCACCAAGGCTGGGTGGCGCGCGCACCCGATGAGGTATCCGGAGACGTATTGGCGGTTGACGAGGATTAAGACCCGCGCGAGTGGGAGGTCGGGAGAGGCGTACGGGGTGTTGACGTGGAAGGGACGGGATCGAGGGGTGGAGGAGAAGATCAACGGGAGCATGAAGCGGGTGTGGGACGTCGTCGCGGAGGCGGCGGCGGCGGGCGAACGCGAACGCGAACGCGGGCCGACGTTGAAAGCGCCGCCGGTGGTGAACGCGAACGAGGAGGAGGAGGAGGGTAAGAGCGAGGGGTGATGTGTGTGTTCGTGGTGTCTAGTAGTTTTGTAGTGTAGTTTCAATGAATGATTTCGCTTATGCCTCGAATGTCTTCGCGCGTCATGCGGCGACCGCGTTCGTCTCGTTGCGGCTTGACGCGCGCGGCTTCGTGGTTGGCCAACGCGTCGGGGACGACGTTTTTGCTTTCGAGAAGCAATTCTTTGAGTTCGTACATGATGTCTCGATCGTCCGAGGTGAGGAAACTCACGGCGGTACCCTTGCGTCCGCCGCGACCCGTGCGACCGATGCGGTGCGTGTAGTTTTCGATGGTGTGCGGCAACTCGTAGTTGACGACGAGATCGATGTTTTTCACGTCGATACCGCGACCGGCGACGTCGGTGGCGACGAGAATGTCGAAATCACCAGCCTTGAACCCGCGCAAGGACTCTTCGCGCTGGTCTTGCGATTTGCCGCCGTGTATGGACGCGCACGAGTATCCGAGGCGGTAGCACAGGTTGGCCACGGCGTCGACGGAACGCTTGGCGTTGACGAAGACTATGGCTTGCGTGTTGGGGTGTCGGGACAAGACGAGCTCGAACTTTGAATCTCGTTCGTTCTTGGACACCCACAGAACCTCTTGTTTGATCAAATCGCTCGTCTTACCCGCGCTGCCGATGGTCACCACCGCTGGGTTGCGCAAGTAACTTCTCGCCAAGCGCTCGACGCTCGGAGGCATCGTGGCGGAGAACATGTACGTGGTGCGATACTTGGACACGACTGCACCCTCACCGCTCTCGAGCGCTTGGCCGTCGAGCTCCTCGGCCTCGTCGACGGGTTTCAGATTACCGGTGCCCATGGCTTCCATCACCGCGACGACTTGCGGCTCAAAACCCATGTCGATCATGCGATCCGCCTCATCGAGAACGATGTAGTTGCACTGTCCGAGCACCGTGTACCGCCTATCGATAACATCTATGATACGACCCGGCGTACCGACTAATATCTCCACGCCCTTTCGAAGCTTGAAGCCTTGATCCTCTATCGATTGACCGCCGACGACGAGACCGACGCGGTAATCCAAATATTGCGCAAACTTGAGCGTCTCCTCCTCGATTTGCTGCGCCAACTCTCGGGTCGGGGCCATGATGAGCGCATACGGCCCGAGCGCGGCGATCTCATCCGTCATCTTCGGTAGTTGCATGATGTGCGCCAACATGGGCACGACGAAGGCGCACGTCTTACCGGAACCCGTCTCGGCAATGCCGATGACGTCTCGCTTTAATAAACCGATGGGGATGCTCGCCATCTGAATCGGCGAAGGCTTCTCGTACCCAACCTTGGCGATCGCGCGCAAGATTTCATTCGGTAACGCCGCGCACTCGTTCCACGCGCGCATGGGCAGAGGCAAACGACCACCCTTGTACGTGATGTTGAAGTCTTCGCGGAAAATGCGCCAATCGCGCTCCGTCATGTCCTCCAACGCCTTGTCGCTCCAGTGTTCCTTGAACGCTCTCTTACTCGCGCGCTCGTCTGACTCCTTGCGTCGACGCTCGCGCTCAGCCTCCATCTTCTTCACGTCCTTCGCCGCGTCCTTGACGCCGGAATCCTTTCTAGATTTGATGATGAGCTCTCGCTCGCGTCCCGCGTTTGAGCGCGCCTGCTCCCCTCGATCCATCCCCGCGAGCATCCCTCGACCGAACATCGGCGCCACCTCGTGCGGTTTATCGTACAGAGGATTCAAATCACGCGACGTGTCCTCCTCCTTGTTCCAATCGAACACAAACTTGCCCCGATTCGCCGGTTTCGCCTTTTTCCTCTCGTCACCGCCGCCCATGTATTGTCTCTTGAGCATCTCCAGTTCCCGCGCGCGTTCGTCCATCTCATCCTCTCTCGCGCCCCCGCGCGCGTCCCGACCTCGGCGCCGATCGTCACCACGGCGCTTCTTGCCGTACCCACCGTACCTTCCGCCGCCGTCGCGTCCGTCTCGCGACGGCGCGAACCGACTCGGCGCGCGCGTCGCCGCGCTCGACGGCGGCGGCGGCGGAGGCGCGGCCGCTTTTCGAGCCTCCTCCGCGCGCGCGCGCTGCGCCGCGACCTCGGCCTCGCGACGGGCGATGGCGGCCTTGGCGCGATCCTCCTTGGAGACGAACGTCGGTCGAACGACGGCGTTGGCGGCCTCGCGACGCGCGCCGACTAAAGCTTCCAACGACGGGGGATTCGACTCGCCGCCGCGCTCGACGGGCGCCATGACGGTGGACGACGCGCGCACGGGTGCGCACGCGCGCGTCTCGTCGGTCGGCGTCGACGTCGCTCGCGCGCGCGTCTCGCGGGAAAGCGCGCGCCGGCGATTGGGGACGACGCCACGAAGAGCGCTCGGGACGGCGGCGAGCGACGCGGGTTGGATTCTTACAGGAGTGAGGCGATATGACGTCGCGTACACATTACATACCTTCACCGTTCACCGTCGCCGTCACCGAATCGCCGAACGAGCCGTCACGCGAACCACGCGTTGGGATCGGAATCGAGCGCGACCGTCTTCCCCTCGGTCGGGTCGTCGCCGGTGAAGGAACCGCTCTCGGCGATTTCGATAACCTTCCCTTCTGCGTCGGCGTCGAACGCGGCGTACGCCATCACCTTGGCGACGAGTCGACGAGAAATCTCTCCCGACGTCATCACGTCCTCGCCCGCGAGCACGAGGGGCGATTTCGGCTCGTCGCTCTTCAGGCCCGCCGGACGAACGATGGTGTACGGCACGCCCGAGTCTCGAAGATGATTCTCACCCACGAGCTTCTCCTCCAAAACCCTCCCGAACGCGTTCGTGATCTTATACCCCGGCGTGTTCTCCGCGCCCATCCCCGGGCCGTTGACGAGAATGGACGAAATCAACACGACGCGTTTCGCGCCCGCCTTTTTCGCCGCGTCAGCCACCGAGCACACGCCCACGTTATCCACCTCGTGCGCCGCCGCGTTCATCTTGAACGGATTTCCCGGCACGAACCCGGTGGCGACAACGACGACGTCGAACCCCTCCATCTGCGTCGCCAACGCGTCCGCGCCCGCGGTGACGTCGACGCCGCCGAGAATCGCGTCCGCCGCGGAATCCAACCCCAACGACGTCGCCTTCTCCACCGAACGCGCGCCCGCGACCACCTCCCCGGCCCTCCCCGTCCGCATCAATTCCTCCACGACCAACCTCCCCGTCTGTCCCGTGGACCCGACGACGAGGACGCGCGGTCCATCGCGCGCGCGCGCGACGTTCGCGCGCGCGAGAAGATTCATGACGACGGGCGTCATCACCGTCACTCGGCGCGTGAGCGCGTCATCGGTCGACGCGCGCGCGCGGACCAAGGTCACTCGACGTCTCGATCGACGCGCGCGCGCGGGGACTCGCGCGAGCGTCGCGAGGGATGAGGAGGCGCGCATGGTCGCCGTCACACTATGACGATCGTCGTGAACGTCGAGACGCGACCGGTGACGCGCGCGATGGAGGCGATGCGTCACCTCGCGGTCGGTGATCTCACGCTCGCGCGATTCGCCCTCGAGCGCGCGCGCGAGGACGTCCCGAACGACGAGGACGGTGACGACGTCGACGCCATGCGCGACGTTTTGGGAAAGTGTCTCGTCGATGATGACGGTGGCGCGCTCTCGCGTCTGCTCGCGCGCGAGTGGCGCGGGGACGACGGTGGACGCGGAAGAGATGCGTGCGTCGAGGAGGTGCGACGCGCGGCGATCGGGAAGATGGCGAGGACGCACGATCGATTGATGACGGCGGAGGCGGCGAAACGGTTGGCGACGCGCGACGAGGCGGAGGCGACGCGCGCGTTGGAAGCGATGGGATGGGAGGTCGATCGTGAGACCGGGGTCGCGATGAGGAAGTCGAGGGTATCGGTGCGATCGCGGGTTCGGGAGGACGCGATGGACGTGGTCGAGACGTGCGCGCGGTCGACGGCGCGGTTGGACGCGTGAGCGCGCGCGGCGCGGCGGAATCGATGAATGGGTATTGAAAATCTACTGGACGTCGCGTGGGATCTGGCTAGCCCTTGACGACGGCGATGGGGCGAAGTTTGACGCATTTTTTGGAGATGCCGGCGTCGTGACACGTGTTGACGACCTCGGTGACGTCCTTGTACGATTCCGGCGCCTCCTCCATGACGAGTTTCGGCGACGCGACGCGAATGGCGATGCCCTTCGTCTTGAGCTTGGCGAGGACTTCCTCGTACTGTAAGACGTTGCGGGATTTGTTGCGGCTTCGCGCGCGACCGGCGCCGTGACACGTCGAGCCGAAGGTTTCGCGCATGCCCTTCTCCGTGCCGGTGAGAATGTACGAGCACGTTCCCATCGTGCCTCCTATCAACACCGGTTGTCCCGTGTACTGATAATCGACGGGGATGAGCGGGTGGTGCGGCGGAAACGCGCGCGTGCTACCTTTTCGATGGACGAGCAGCGTCTTCATCTCCCCGTCCACCATGTGTTCCTCAAACTTTGCGATGTTGTGCGACACGTCGTAGACGACGTGCATGTCCAACTCGTCGGGCGGTTTGCCGAACATTTTCGCGAACGCCTGTCTACACAAAAAGGTCATGCTCGACCGATTCACCCACGCGTAGTTGGCCGCACACGCCATCGCGGCGAGGTAATCCTGTCCCTCCTGACTGTTAATCTTCGCGCACGCCAACTGTCGATCGTTCACCTCTATGCCGTCGCGCTCCATCGCGCGCTCCATCGCGGTGAGCGCGTCCGTCGCCACCTGATGCCCTAAACCTCGACTTCCGCTGTGAATCATGATACAAATCTGCCCGATGCGATCGATTCCCATCTTCTTCGCCGCGAACTCGTCGAAAATCTCATCCACCACCTGAATCTCCGCGTAATGATTCCCCGCGCCGAGCGTTCCCATTTGCGGCAAGCCTCGCTTCTTCGCCCGCGCGCTCACTTTACTCGGATCCGCATTCAACATCCGTCCGTATTCCTCCGTGTGTTCCTTATCCTCCGCCCACGCGTACCCTTCACGCAAACTCCAATCCATTCCCATCTCCAACACCGCCTCCAACGCCGCCGGAGACGTCGGAATGATCCCGCGACTCCCCACGCCGACGGGAATGTGGTCGAAGAGCGATTGCGCCAACTCTTCCTTCACCGGACCCACCTCCGCCTCGGTGAGATTCGTTCGCAACACCCGAACACCACAATTTATATCGAATCCAACCCCACCGGGACTCACGATCGCGTCTTCGTCTCCGCAATCAAACGCCGCCGCGTTTCCGATGGCGAATCCGTATCCGCTGTGCACATCCGGCAGCGCCACCGACGCCCGCACCACCCCCGGCAACGCCGCCACGTTGGCGATCTGTTTCAACGCCGGCGAGTATCCCGTCCCACGCGCCCCCTCTGACTCGCAATACGCGCGCAATTCCCCCAGAACGAGCGCACGAAGCCTCTCGTTGACGTACACCTCCCCGCGCACGCGCATGTTGGGCACGAACCCTTCGGCGACGATGAGCTTGGTGGGCGACGCCTCGGTGATGAACGCCGCCTCTTCGTCGTACGAACGCGCGGAGACGTCCGTCATGACTCGTGGACGCGCGAGAGAGACGCGCGAGAGAGACGCGCGCGCGCGAGAGAGTGCGGCGAAAGCGTCGGTCGGGGCGCGCGGAAAATGCGCGGCGGCGGGACGAGAGGGCGACGACACTCGGCGACGCGCGATCGAGCGCGAGGGGAGACGACGAGGAGGAGGACGATGAAAGTGTCGTTTAAGACGCTGTGCGTGCGCGAGCGACGAACGGAGGCGCGAGAGACGCGAGGAGCGGGCGTGGATGGATGAATGGCGCGCGCGATGACGCGAGAGACGCGACGGCGCGTGGAGGGTGACGGCGACGGGGAGGGGGCGCGAGGGGAGGGCGAAAGGGTGAAACGATGCGCGCGCGATGATGCGAGCGAGCGACTGACGGTGCGGGACGCCCGGTGACGACGCGCGCGCAGGACGAATCAACGGTTTGATCTGGACGTGGACGCGACGGCGGACGTGGGCGCGGTCAAGGCGAAAGTGCGCGAATCGCAAGGGTACGGCGGCGAAGAGAACATCGTGTTGGTGCACAAGGGGAAAGTGTTGACGGATGACGCGACGCTCGAGTCGGTGGGGGTGACGGAGGAATCGTTCGTGGTCGTCATGGTGCAAAAGCCGAAGGCGGCGCCCAAGCCGAAACCCGCGCCCGCGGCGACGACGCCCACGCCCACGCCCACGACCGCGACCGCGCCCACGACCGCGACGGCGACGGCGAGCGCGACGGCGACGCCGGCGGCGGCGGTGGAGACGGTGACGGCACCGGCGCCGGCCGCACCGGCGGCGGAGACGGCGAGCGCGAACGCGACGGAGGGGTCCGCGCCGGCGGCGAGCGGGCCCGGGCTCGTCTCGGGCGCGGAACTGGAAGCGGTGGTGACGCAGATCATGACCATGGGATTCGAACGCGATCAAGTGCTTAAGGCGTTGCGCGCGGCCTTCAATAATCCGGATCGTGCGGTCGAGTACCTGTTGACCGGTATTCCGGAGGCGCCGGCGGCGCCCGAGGCGCCGGCGCCGGCGGCCCAGGCGGAGGCGATGGAGACCGCGATGGGACAGCCACCCTCTGTCGGCGATGCGGCGGCGACGCCCGCTTCGATCGGAGCCGGCGCGCTGAATCTGTTTCCCGAGGGTATTCCGAACATAGAGGGAGGACAAGACGGAGATGGTCACATGTTGGACTTTTTGCGTGACAATCCGCAGTTTCAAGCCATTCGCGTCATGGTGCAAGGAAACCCGCAAATCTTACAGCCGATGCTCGCCGAGTTGCAGCGTCAAAATCCGCAGTTGTACCACTTGATAAACGCGAACCAGGAAGAATTTTTAGCTCTACTCAACGAACCGTTGCCGGACAACATTCAAGAAATTATGGCTGATTTCGGCGGCGAGGGCGGAGTTCCGGAATTAGACGGCGAAGGTGAGGGCGGTGTGCAAATCGAACTCACAGCTGAAGAGCGCGATACGGTTGATCGTCTCGTCGGACTAGGTTTCCCGTTAGAAATTTGCGTCGAGGCTTATCTCGCGTGCGACAAGAACGAGCAACTCGCGGCAAACTACTTGCTCAACCTCGCGTCCGGTGGTATGGACTGATGACAAACGAGCACCACGAACCCGTACTAGTAGTAAAAACGAAGTGTAAGAATGTACGCCGACCACGAGTCGTTCTATCGATTACATCACTACGTGGACGAAACTTTCTCGAGTAAAGAGGACATCTGCGTGTACGCGTCCGACTCCTCAAAGCCTTGCTTCTCGCCGACTTTTACGACGCTCTTTAAATGCAGTCGGAGACTATCCGCGCTCCCGCCTCGTCCGGCCTCGATGTCGGACATGACCGCATTGACCATAAACTTGGTCGCCACGGCGTAGTCTTCGTAAGATTCGATGTCCCGTCGCCAGCCCGAGGAATCCAGCGCGCGGACGCTCTTGAGTCGCGCATCCGTCGCCTCCTCGTGTTGACCGAGAATTGTCTTGAACTCTGCCATCAGCGCCCAAATTTGTGATGTTTCTTTCACCTTGCGCTCACCCGCGCTTCCACCGGTAGCCGAGCGAACTAAGACCTGCTCCAACGCTGCCTCCAGCTGCAAAGCGACGCGAGGCATACCTGAGGGATGCGCAGACTCAGTTTTTGGAGCGTACGACATGCTAGGCAACTCGACGCCAGAGAACGCCTCGAGCATATCAGCCGCCAAATCGCCCATCTCAGTGTTTGCCCAGGATTCCTCCTCTTCCTCCTTTGCCGCAGCTTCTTCCTCGTCCCAATTGGCGGCGTCTTGGATCCACTTTGCCCCTTCGGGATCCTCTCTCGCCTCCCTGACTCTCTCTACCAACGTTTGTATAGTCTCTATGTGAACACGCGCGCCCTGAGTGAGCTCGAGAACCTTCAACAACGCCAACGCGCTCGTTGCGAATTTGCCAACCTTTGCGCAGACCATGGCGTGGTTCTCCCACGTGTGCCAACTCGTTCTCTGGTGCTTGATGGCTTCGCACAGCGCCGTGTGCGCGGCTGTGAAACGTTTAAGTCTAATGCTCAGAGCAGCGACATTGTTCCAAGCCTGACCGTTCTCAACATCAATTTGAGTGCACCTAACGAAAGCGGCGAGTGCTTCATCAGTTCGATCACACTTGAGACACGCGTAACCACCGGAAAACCAACCGTCTGGGAAGAGCGGGTTGATTTTCAACGCAGACATCCAGTGTTCCGCAGCGGCGGCCCAATCTCCTCGAGCCGCCGCACGACGCGCCAAAGAACGCCTTGCTCTCGCATTCCGTTCACCGCTGACCTCCCAGGCTTTCCAGTAGTACTGCTCATCGTCGAGGGCGTCGCCGAGGGCGCACCACAGTTTGGGATTTCTATCATCCGCGTCGAGTCGGCGACGAACCAAGTCAGCAGCCTGCTGTTTCTTTCCCAAAAGACTCAAACACACTATCAATGGATCCCAAAGTTCGACCTCCTCGAACAGCTCGAGCGCAGCTCCGACCATGCCGATGCTCACGAGCTGCTCGCCCAGCTCTTTCTTCAGAGTAGCCGCCGGCGGAAACCAAGTGGAAAACACGTAACGCATACGCGACGAAACCTTGGGGTGCGCTCGTTCGAGTGTCTGAACCAAATCTTCAAGTACCAAGAGCGAACGTTCGCGCGTGCGCGCTCGATCACGTTCATGCCTGGACGTGAGCACAGTGGTCGCCGCGCGAAGAATGGGTTGTGATTTTTCTTGCGAACCAACAAACTCAGTGTACGGCGCCATCTCGTAGCTGCGCAAGCCGTCATCGGCTTGCTTTTTACGAACGGTGATCGCGGCTGCGATCAGTACGGCTTGCGCGGCTGAGGGCAATTGCATGGACGGAGGCGCTCCCTCGACCAAGCGAGGTTTCGTGAGAACCTGACTGCCGTCTTCGCTAAGACCCACGAGTTCCGTCGCGATGCGAGCCATTGCTTGCGAACTTCGTTCGATGTCGAGTTCACCCGCTTGCTCCGAACCTCCATCGTCTACTTCGTCGTCGCTGTCTCCCCAATCTTTCGATTCCATGTCGACGTTCAGAACGAGCTGCGTTTTTGCGTTTTGCTGATGCACGGTGCGATATCCCAACGCGCCGGTAATCTCGTGACTCAAACCGAGAGCGATGGCCGCTCCGCGCTGCAACATGTACGCACTGTCCACGTGGCCGTACTGATGTTCCATCAAAGATGCCTCTAACCGAGCCATCGATTCGAACATGATCTCGTCGCGGTGCGCTGTCTGACCCTCGATGCGAACCGGCGTAAACGTTACCAAATTATACGCGTGCAAGCCCAATAATTCACCTCTTAGTGTCGGACTCTGTCCAGCTAACGCCCGCTGATGTGTGATCGCCACTCGCGCGGCGAACCACACGCAGAGCGCATCGTGCGAATCTCGCGCAAAGACTCTCTCCGTCGGCATGGCCGCTCTCGCCGCTTTGAGCGTGAGCGCAGGCACATCGAGCGCTCGAACCCACGCCAACGAGTCCACAAAACGATCGAGTAAAATAATTCGCGCCAAGAGTAAATACTGCGGCATGTCGCATCGCCCGAGCAAGTCTTCACCGTCCAAAGACAACCGCTCGCGAGCGTACGCGTCCCACGCGTCGCTCGTCTCCTTGGCCGCGTCGTCCACGAAAGGCGTCGCCGTCGCCTTCTCCGTCCTCGGCCCAGTCACCGTCGAGCGCACGAAGATGTACAGCGCCGCCACGCCCGCGACGGCGATCGCAAACGCCTCGTCCTCATCCCCGGACCCGTCTCTCTCGGCTCGCGCCGCGGTGACCACTCTTCGAGACACCGCGGCGTAGTGCGCGTCGACGTCGCTCACCGTCACCTCCGTCGCGCTCGCCAAACCTAACGCCCGTCGAACGACGTCCGATCGCAGGACATCCTCGTACTCGCCCCGACGCAGGCTTCGCGCGAGCGCATCGCACGCCGCCGAGGGTGATTTCCCGCCGGCGGCTGCGCACGCGCCCGAGGACGACGCGTCGCCGCCGCTCCCGTGTCGACTGAACGACGTCAACAAGACGTCGCGTCGCAGGCTCGCGAACGCGTTCGACATGTCGGCGAGCGAGACGAGTGCGCGCGCGCGTCTGCAGTCGGATGGCGTGATGGTGGTATTACACCGACGGCGAGAAATCACGCGTTTTCGATTAAGAAACTAAACACATCTGAGAGAGAGACGATGCCCTCGACGACCTTGGTCGTCGGATCGACGACGATGAGTCTGCGAATGTGCGGAAGCGAGAGCATCTCGAGGGCGGTGCGCAGCGTGTCCCCGCGGACGCACGTGCTGAAGCGGCCGTAGTGCGTCGAGGAGGGGTCGTTTTGTTCGTTCAGAGCGGTCGGACGCGTGGCGCCGAGCGCCTGAGCGACGCTCAAATCCTTGATAGAACCCATGTAGGCGCTGTTGGCGGCCAAACGGATGACGTCGCCGCGAGCGTACAGGTCCATCAAGACGCCGTGCTCGTTGACGATGGGGATCGCCGATATACCGTGCAAGACGTCGAAGACTTGTTCGACGGAGGCGTCCGGACGAACCGCGCGTATGGGGTGAAGTTCGCGCGCCAAGTACTCCTCGTGAACGCCTTGGGGCAGCGGTGGTATGGGTTTCGAACGGGAACCGCCGAAACGTTCCGTCCAAGTACCTATGGGCAACGCTCCGATGGGCTGCGAGAAGAGTGGCAGAGCGCTCGGAATGCCTCTAAAGTGCCTGTTGAGACACGCCAAGACTTCGGCGAGATTCGTCATGTGCAAAAAGTGCGGGATCGACGTCGGCGTGGACGCAGATGCCGCACTTCCTGCGGGACACGCCGAGTTGTGCGAGAGCACGGGTACGTTGTGAACGCCGGCTTCCGTCATCTTCAAAGCCACTTCGTACAGTGAATCCTCGGGTTTCACGTACAGGAGTGATCGCATTCGCATTCCTTCTTTTTCGTACTCGTCTCGAATGAGCTGAATGGTGAACTGATCTAATTCTGCGTCGCTCAACTCTTCTCTATCAGCCAGGGCGGCGGTTAACCGACTCATGATGTCAATAAAATCACCCGCACTCAACAAACCGACGAAGTCCTGCGAGTCCTCGTCCCATAGAGGCGCCGCGTATATGCCTTGCTCATAAAACGCGTGGAACGCCTGTCTGATCGGAAGTTTCGTGTCTAATACCACAACCTTGTTGGACTCTGGGATGAGCTCGTACGCGGTGTGCTTTTGCAGAAACTCCATGACGCGCGCCCCGCTCGTGTCCACCTGCTGCCCGTCATGTCCACTCTCAACGTCTACATTCGCCCTTTGATTGCTCTGAAGCTCCATGCTCGTTCTTCGCAACTTGGTGGAGGCCGCACGATTCGCCGTCGCCGCGTAGTCGCCGAATCCCCCGCCTCCGGCGTCTTGCACCCAATCCATCCCCCCACTCTCTCCGCTCATCGCCGGTCGATTCATCGGCACCGGCACGGGTCCACTTATCGGCACCGGTTCCGCCGCTCCCGGCGCGCTCGTCGGCGGCGGCGTCGACCCTCCGGCCGGTTTCACGTAGAGCCAATTATTCACGTTTCCGAGCGGGTCTTGTATAAACGCCTGATTCTCGTCGTGTCTCCACTGCCCATCGACGATGAATTTATACTGATGATACCCCGGCGGTAAATCACACATCACCGTGAACACCGACGACCCGTCCGGCGCCCGTTCGCCCGCCATGGGAACGGTTTCCAACCAATTCGTGAACGATCCGCACAGGTGCACCTGTCCCCCGCCGTGCGACCACGTGAACCGCGTCGAGAACACCTCACCGCCGCCCTCACTCGCGCTCGCGCGCGGCGTCCCATCCAGAACTCCCGTCGACGTCGATCCATCGTCCGCACCCGCACCCCGCGAGCTCCTTCGCGCGCGATCGCCCCCGCTCGACATGTCGCGCGAATTCGCCTCCCCACCGCTCGCGCGTCACCCTTCGCGCGTCACCGTCGACGTCGACGTCCCCGTTCGCCCGTTCGCCCCTTCGACGTTCGACGCGTCGCCTCCTCGCGCGTCGCCTCCTCGCGCGTCGTCGTGTGCGGACGCCCTCGTCCTCGTCACTCGCGCGCGCGCGAGGAGGCGACGCGCGCCATGGATCCGTCCGCGGGATTACCGGCGTATTGGACCGAGCGCACGAACGCGATGAGCGAGCGCGACATGGCGCTCGGCGGCGTCGCCGCGAGGTCGTTCAGCGCGCGAGGGGCGTACGGGGACGGGGACGAGGCACACAAGACGTCCGAGCAAGTGGGCGAGTATTGGATGAAACGAATCGAGAGCGAGCGCGCGGAGGCTGCGGATGGGGCGGGAAGTGACGCGACTGGGATATCTTCGATCGATTGGGAGCGTCGCGCGCGCGCGCGCGCGGTGGAGGCGGCACGGTACGGTGCGGGAGGGGTGGACGCGCGGCGGGCGGCGGGCGGAGCGCCGAGCGTCCCGAACGCGTCCGCGTCGAGGGCGTGTTCTCCCGAACTCGCCCTCGTGCGTCTGGCGACGGAGGCGTGTGAAAGCGTGGCGGCGGTGTTGGAGACGCGCTTGGTGTCACTTCCCGAGGAGGATCGAGCGGCGTTCGCCGCCGCGCTCAAACGGTCGAGCGAGCGCGTCTTCAAGTGTAGATAGATACGTAGTTTGATTTATTTCGCGCTCGCGCGACGTCGTCGAACCGCGAGAATCCTAGCGTCATCCAATGATGTCACATTCATTCAATCCCGTCTCTCGACCGTCTCGCCCCGACGGTCGCGTCGGCGCATCCCGCGGCGTCTCGCTCGAACCTTCGCGGCGGGGCGGCGCGGCGCTCGAGCTCGCGATCGGCAAACTTTTCTCCGCACTCGCGCGCACGACTGTCGGGGTCATGTCGCGCGCGATCGCGCGTCGCGCAAACGTCGCCGCCTACCTCTCGCGATGCGGATGGGACGTCGATCGCGCGGCGACGGCGTCGCTCGTCGCGTTCGCGCGGAGCTCGAGCACCGTGAAACCGGGAACCGATTTTAAAGTTCCGCCGCCGCCGGTCACGAGCGAGGCGATCGGGACGGGAGGGCGGTCGTCGTTTAGGTGCGTTGACGCGCGACGGCGCGAGCGACGGCGCGCGAGACGGGGGCGCGCGCGCGAGGGGAGGTCCGAGCGACGGGGTCGCGGGGATAGGGTTGGGAGCGAACGCGCGCGCGACCGACGAGGACTCGAACGAGAACGCGCGATTGATGACGTCGAGCCTGGACTGACCGACGTTGACCCTTCGTGGGATGGTTCTATCGAACGCGCAGCGGCATCACGTGTACGGTGTTCGGGGCGACTGGATTTTTGGGGAGATACGTGACGCATCACGTGGCGAAGAGCGGTTCGCGCATGATTCTTCCGACTCGATGCGGAGAGAATGATCGACAGCACTTGAAGGTGATGGGCGATCTCGGTCAGATTGTGCAGTTGGATTACAACATCAGAGACGAGGAGGCGATTCGTTACGCGGTGGAGAGAAGTAACGTGGTCATCAACATGGTCGGGAGAGAGTGGGAGACGCGTAATTTTTCGTTTGACGACGTGCACGTCACGTTTCCGAAGAAGCTCGCGGAGATCTGCGCGGACGTTGGCGTGCGTCGTTTGATTCATGTCAGCGCGTTGGGTGCGGACGAAGATCATCCGAGCGCGTACTATAGAACGAAGGCGGCTGGCGAGGCGGTGGTTCGCGAGGCGTTTCCGTCGGCGACCATCGTGCGACCCGCCAAGATGGTTGGCGTCGAAGATAGATTCCTCAATGTGTTCGGTGAACACTCTCGCAAATATCCGGCGGTGCCGATCATCGATGGTGGTGACTCCAAGCACCAACCAGTGTTTGTCGACGACGTCGCCGTCGCCGTTCGCCAAATCGTGCACGACGAGTTAACCTGCGGCAAGACGTACGAGCTCGCCGGTAACAAGGAGTACACCGTCGACGAGCTGGCAAAGTTAGTCCTCAGAACGACTCGTTCTCGCAGATCGACGGCGTACATCCCTGGCTTCATCATGCGCGCCCTCTCGTGCCCGCACGAGTTCCTCCTGCGCCGCGTTCCGTTCCCGCTCCCCACCCCGCTGGGTTTGACGCGTTCATACATCGACGCCCAGGGCGAAGATTACCTCAAGCAACCCGACTCTCTCGGTTTCTCGGATCTCGGCATCGAACCGAACGACATCGAGAAGGGTTACATTTTGGATTATCTCCGAAGTTTCCGCGCCGGCGGTTACCAAGTCGGCGAGGCGCCGTGGGAACAAGGTAACGAGTCCACCCTGTTGGAATCCAACGGTCGCTGATCGAGCGCGTGGAAGACACGCCGTGTAAAATGAATGTTAACTGATCATCAACGCATCCATCGTCTCGATCGCGAGCCTCTTCCCGCTTCGCTCGCCCGCCCACGGCGTCGACGGCGATCGCCGCCGTCCATTTCCTGCCATCGCGCTCATCCCCTCACACGCGCGCGCGGATCGACGCGCCGCATCGAGCGAGGCGCCGACGACGCGCGACGCGCGAGTGTTCGCGCGAGGGACGCGCGAGGGACGCGCGAGGGACGCACTCGCGCGCTCGGCGACGCCGCGTCTCGACCATGGCGTCGTCCGCCGATGAGGATGGGTCGAACGAGCTCGAGGCGATCGAGACGGCCGAGACGGCCGAGAGGGGCGGTACCGTCGGGCGCGCCGTCGGTGGCATCGTTCGCGCGCTCTCGGGCATCGTCACGCGTCCGCGCGATGACGATGACGACGACGACGTCGCGGACGTCGAACCGAGACTGCTGAGGCGCGAATCGAGCGTCGGGAAGAATTCGGCGCCGGCGAGCGCGATGAGGAGTTTCTCGAACGCGGTGAAATCGTCGGAGCGCATGCGCAAGATTGAACGCCAGCGTGAGAACGAAGAGCGCGACGCGAGCGATGAAGAGGAGGAGGACATCGCGTTTAAGGTGAAGCGTGATGACGATGAAAAGGCCAAGCCGGTGTTCTCGTGGAGCGCGACGATGAAAAGACGCGTCGACGAAATCGAGCTCGAGGCGAGTGAAGGCGGTGATGCGGAGGAGCGGGAGTTGCAGTGGGTGGGTTCGCTGCGTGATCGGGTGCGCGAGATCGAACAGGAGGCCAAGTATGTGCGAGGTGAGCCCACGGAGAGAACGAAATCTTTATCTCGCATCAACGTGCTCAACGCACCCGTCGGAGAAGGCGGCCAACCGAAGCGAACGCAATTCGAAGAGGATCGTCCGAAGGACGTCATCGTCGAAGATTTCTATTACGATGCCGTCATGGGCGATAAGGTTCCTGCGTACAAAAAGCCTCGTCGTCACATCGCTCGTCTTGCAAATCTCGACAGCGCCGTTTTGGACCAGGATGGGGAGCAACTTTCCGTGTGGTCCACCACGATGAAAGATCTCGATGTTCTGGGTCCTGGTATTGGCCTGTGGTTCGCGCAATTGAAAAGCTTTGGATGGATGTTTATGTGGCTCACTTTGCTCGCGGCGGTCGCTGTGGCTCATTACGTGCAAATGAGCGATATGGTGGAGGTTGAGGTGACGCCGGAAGTCACGACGACGTTGGGCATCACAGCGGCATCAAAGTACGCGAAAAAGTACGGCATCGATATTCGTATGATCATGGCGGTGTTGTCATGTTTTGACGTTTTAACCGTGCTTATATTCATGCTCGTGACGGCGGTTCTCGCTCGAAAGATCCGTTCTTTCGTCATTCGCGTAGATGAACAACTGCTCACGTTGGCAGACTTTTCTCTGCAAGTGACCGGTTTGCCCATCGACACCACTGAAGAAGAAGTGCGAGAACACTTCGAAGAGTTTGGCCAAGTTGCGGATGTCGTGATCGCGCGGTCGTATGGCGGGTTGCTTCGTTTGCGCATGAGGCGCGCTCGCTTATTTCAGCGTGCCGAGAGGTTGAAGGCTGATTTGAGCGCGATTCGCCATGAACTCAAGAAAATCGACGTCGACTTCGATAGCAACGTACGTTATCGTCGTGTGTGGAGAAAGTTTTACAAAACGCGAGATGAGATCATACGTTTGAAAGATATCATCGAAGAAAGAATGAAGAATGAATTCAAAATCGTGTACGGATTCGTCACCTTTGAACAGGAGGCTGACAAGATTACGTGCCAAGACGAGTACGCAGCGTACTTCAGCTTTTTCCGGACGGATCGAACGAAATTCCGTGTTCAGCCGAGCGAGGATGGTCGAAATCATACTTATTCTTATTTGCGCGTGAAGAACGCGATCGAAGCATCGGATATTCTCTGGGAAAACATGGCGAACGTATCGTGGAAAAATTACGCGATTCGCAAAACCATCACCACTTGCGTCGTGGCTGCTTTGCTCATCGGAAACATCGTTCTCGTCGTTTTCACGACGGCTTGGCTGAGCGAAGATGGGCAACTACTCGTGGACTGCGACGATCTCTATTCCACGACGACCACGGCGAATCCTTCCCTTCATTGCCCAGCGATCTGGAGCATGACCAAGGACACGCTGTCCACGAATCCAATCTACGAATCGAATAAACACTTCCGCAGTCAGGCCAACAACAAGGCGTGTCCGTCTTTCATCGAATCGGCGACTTGGAAATACAACATGACGCAATACGCCCCGTATACGGGCGTCAACGCCTCTCTGTATACCGGAGACGAGTGGGCGGGAGGACTGGACACCACGACGCTCGCCGACGAGTGCGCGGCAAAGGTGTGCTATGACTGCATGTGCCGAACTGCCATCACGTCGGGTTCCGTATCGGGCATCTGTAAAGACTATTACTACGACCAGTTGAAGATTCTCGGATTCGAAGTCACACGGCTCACCATCGTGGCCGTGACGTCCGTTATTTTACTCTTCGTGTCTGAAAAATGTGCGCTCTTCGAGCGTCACAAGACGGTTTCCGCAACGGAGACGGCGACGAGTAGATTCGCGTTCTTTACGCTCATAACGAACGCTCTGGTTCTACCTCTGCTCGTGAACGTGCAAATCAAGGGTCTCAGCGACTTTCCGATTCTCTTCCAAGGCGCGTTCCACGACGTCACGATCGATTGGTACGCCACGGTTTTCAACTCTTTAATGATTTCCGCCTTTATCAACGCGGCATACTTTGGTCCTTCTCGCATCATCGGAATGTGGTTCAAGCAGTTATGGCGGAGCCAGACGGCACATTGGAGTAAAACTCAGTACGCGATGAACAAACTGTACGAGAGACCCAAATTCACCCTCGCCGAGCGTTACGGTCAGGCGATGACGGTTATTTATACCTCCATCGTCTTGTTCAGTGCCGCTCCGGTTCTCATCCCGGCGGCGGCGTTGTACGCCCTGCTCGCGTACTGGAGCGACAAGGCGTTGATCTTACTCTATTGCCGCTATCCCGCCCTGTACGACCACAAATTGGCGGTTCAGTTCTTGAAGTTCGCACCGCTCGCGTGCTTGTGTCACTTCGCGTTCGCCTCTTGGGTGTTTTCGCAGTGGGACGTTCCCTCGTACTTCGTCACCGGTTTCAAAGGTTGGGACGAGGATCTCGTCAGTCAACACGACTCTGATTTCTGGACCGTTCGCGCCAACATGACGCAATACGCACAGTTTGACTTTCAAGAGCGTTTCTATCGCGTCAACGGCCTCATTCAGCTCATCCCTCTGATGATGTACTTCGTGTATTTAACCACCAAGGCCGTGTTGGGCGGTGTGGGCACGACGCTGCTCTACATGCTCGGCTGCGCGCGGTGCGTGCGTGACGAATGGAGGGCCGACGTGCAGTACGCCAACTTTTCGGACGCAAGAGATAAGGCGCCTACGACCGATGATCCCGACGAAATGGCCGGCATGCTCGCAGGACTTCCGTCGTATCGCGTGCAGGATAATCCCGAGTACGCGTCTCTGTTCCCCGAGGTGTCCAACATCGAGCGCCGACTCGAGAAGTCGGAGACGTGGGGTCATGACAGAGACGATGAAGCCCCCGCGGGGATGGGCTGGGGTAAATACGCGAGTGGCAAGGAGTGATCGCCTCGATGTCGCGCGCCGTAGCTCGGTTTTATGTAATCTTCACGCGGCGTCTTCGCGCGCGCAGTTCCATTTCACCGAGCGCACGAGAGATGCGACACGCGGTCGCACTCGCCGACGCGCACCCGCGAGCGGTGCACGCGGAATATTCGCGGTGGAGTGAACGCCTCTAACGAACGCGCGCTCGTGAATCGCACCGCGCGCACCCGCGGGACTCGTCGGCGACGAAACGCGCGCCGAGATCACGATGTTTTTTCACGTGAAGCTCGAGCGCAACATCACGCTCGAACCGCGGCACTTTGGTTCGAGAATGAATGCGGTGTTGGAAGAAAAGCTTCGTAATGAGGTACGCGCGGAGAGAGATCGGAGCGACGCGCGCGACGGCGCGCACGCGCGCGACAACGGCCCGAGCATGAGTGAACCCTAGGGATGCGTTCAAATGACTGCGCATCTCGCGACCCCTACTGACCGTCTCGCGCTCGTTTTCATCGATATGTAGGTTGAGGGCACCTGCTCGGGACGTTACGGCTTCATCGTCATGGTGACTCGTATGGAGGATCCGGGTATGGGTGAGGTGACGGACGATGGGACGGCGAGGGCGAAGTTTCACATCAAGTACGACTGCATCGTGTTTCGGCCGTTCAAGGGTGAAGTTGTCGACGCGGTCGTCACGCAGGTGAACAAGTTTGGCTTCTTCGCGGAGGCTGGACCGCTTCAGCTCTTCGTGTCGAACGCTCTCATCACGGACGATATGCAGTTCGATAGTTCGGGAGAAAATTGCTACGTGAGCGAAGATCAGCAGATTAGAATTCAGCGCGACGCGTCCGTTCGCGTACGTATTGTCGGCATGCGCATCGATGCGAATGATATCTTCTGTATCGGTACGATCAAGGACGACTATTTAGGTCTCATCGACTTTGGTTCTGGTGGTCTTTAGTAATTGTAATAAAACTTAGTACCTTCGTGAATGACTTTGCTAGACTCAACACGCTCAATACGTCGAAGCCATTTCACCTATGTTGCTACAGAATTCCTTGAAGTCGATGCGTCCATCGCCGTTCAGGTCCATCCCGTCCGCGAGCGTCTTCAGGCCCTCCTCTGTGAGTAGATGCTTTCCTGTTGATTCGTCGAGTGCACGTAGCATCGCCACGAAGTCTTCTTTGCCCATCGAGTTGGATTCATCCAGCTCGAAGTTCGAGTGCCAGATGTGGAAGAGTTCTTTGCGATGCGAATAAAACAAGCGCCCGAACGCCTCACTCAGATTCTGTTCCCAGTCGCACGCGCGCGCCTCCTTCTCACATCCCGAGGTGCTCCATCGCACGCCAACTTTTCCTTCGTTTTCCTTCGAATCCATCGACCTGCGCAACATCAGCGAGAATTCTTCGAAATCAACTGCACCAGAATTATCCACATCGAAAGCGCTCCAAACGGTAGCGAGCTGTGCGTCCGAAAGTACGGAGAGAGATGGAATGCTCGCTCGCACGGCTGAATTGAACTCGATGCGGCTGATAGTGCCGGAATGATCTGAATCGATATCGTCAAATGCGGTGATCAGATCCTTTCCGGATTGAAGAACAGCGGACGTTATTCGCGACACTACTTGATTTTGCCACTCTTTACAGCCTCCCTTCAACTGAACCGTGTAATCACCGAGAAAATCTCTCCATCTGACGTAACGCTTGCCCCGCATCATCTCAATGTACTCTTGTTTGACGAGCTTATCGAACACTTTCGACCAAAGCACCTTTATCTTCAATACCTTCGTCAAACCATCCGCCCATTCAAACAGATTGATTAAGTGCGGCGCTGTTTTTCGTTTCGACGAGACCATGGACCAATGTCTCGTCAAATCTGCTTTATGTTCAATAATGTATTCCCGAACTTGGAGCGCGACGGCATCGTTCACTGCATCCTTCCCCTTGCGCTCACTCTTGATGCGTTCGTAAGAAACGAGTCCGGTACCAGATGGTATGTTCCATACGAGTGCATTTTGCGGTTTAGGAACTCGATCACCGTGCGCAAACGCTAATATCGCACCCTTGTTCTCGCCGGTGCCACAATATCGAGAAGCAGAGAACAGCGTAAAAACTTTCCCACCGTGACAAGTTTCTACGCCGCCTTGGACGCACTGATGCGACCGAATGATGACGTCCAAATCATTTCTCGCTAAGAATTTCTCAGTCACGTCCTTGCCCCACAACAGCCCTGCACCCCTGTGCGAACCGACCACGCCAACAAACGAGCTGTCCGGGTGCGGGTCACTCCATACCACATCTTTGTACCACGATGCTCGAGTATTATCCACAGGCACTCGCACGCATTCCGGACCACGCGGTAAGTCTTTCAGCTGCTCCACCGTCGCGCCATCTGAGCACGGTGGGCCTCCGTGAACCACAAGCGCAGTGCCGTTTACCACGCACGCGTACGGTAACCAATCGAAACACTTCTGAAACAACTGGAACACCTTGTGGTCGTACTTCGCCAAACACTCCTCCTCGAACCCGCTATAAATATTGATAAAAGCCTCCTCGTGATTACCACGATTGATGAAGACACAATCCGGCATCGCCAACTTCAACGCGCACAAGAGCAACGCAATCTCGCATCCGTGATTACCGCGGTCGACTATGTCGCCGTTGAAGACGAATTTCATCGACCGCGAAGGCATGCCTCGCTCTTTCAGAATGAACAACAAGTCGTGCAACTGACCGTGCAAATCACCCACCACCACCACATGTCCCTCCGGTTCTGCCGTGACGTAATTCACGCTCTTCTCCTTGGCGAACAATACCGTCGCCGCTTGGAGAATCGCCATGGCGTCGATCAACGCAAACGTGTTCCCCAACTTCAACGACTCGATAATGTCCAACAAAGCGTTCGATGACAACGACGGCAACACAACCGACGTCTCTTCCTCGACGGGCGCCGGTTCGCTCGGCCCAACCGTCTTGAACGCGTTGGTGACTCGCATGCGCTGCATTCCCCTCGATAATTTACCCGCCAAACCACCCGACAGTTTCGACTGCAGCTTGGTCATCAACCCCTTCCGCCCGTTTATCATCGCCTCGTCCGCCTCCTCGAGCGCCTCGAACGCCTTCGTTCGCGCGCGTCGCGCCGTCTCCGTGCGCTCCTGATGCCGACGATAGGCCGCTTGAATCAATTTCGCCGCCCGGTCGTCGTTCCCGAGCGAACTCGGCGTGTCGAGCGGCATGACGCGCGCGCGAAGCGGCGAGAGGACACTATCGATATCCCACCGGGCGCGCGCGCACTCGCACGCGCGCTTCTCGCGCCGCGACGAACGAATCCGCGCGACCGGAGCCGCGCGCGGGCGGGACTCCACACGGATTCACGAACCGTGATCTTTTCTTGAGTCATGAGTCGTCGTGTACCCACGTGTGCCCCTCGAGCCGATTACCTCGACGTCCCCGCGGCGGCGAGACGTCGCCGCCGACGCCGACGCCAGACGTCGGTGAATCGACGCGACCGACGCGAGTCGCGCGAGTGCGAACGCGAGGTGACGGCCGGGCGACTCGCGGTGGTTCGACGGACGCTCGAGTCGAGCGAGAGAGGAGACGCGGCGGGGACGTCGACATCTTAGGGATCGACGCGAACGAAAGAGAACGAGCACGATGATGGCGATGACGACGCCGATGGCGGCGAAGTGCGCGGTCAAGACGCGCGGTGTGAAGGGTGCGCGCAAGGCGCGCGCGCGCGCGGTGACGCGGGCGTCGGCGGAGGGTGCGACCGCGCCGACGCCGGGGGCGGGGACGCCGACGGGAGATAGCGCCCCGGCGCCGGCGCCGTTGCCGGTACCGCCGACGATGTACCCGCCGATGAGCGGCGCTCCGGGGCAACAGCAAGGATTCTATTACGCGCCGCCGCCAGCGCCGGCGAAGAAGTCTGGATCGGATGTGCCGGCGTGGATGTGGGTCGGCTTGGGGGTGGCGCTCGCCACCGTCGGCGGTAAGATTTTCGGCGCAAAGAAGCAAGACATGCAGTCGATGATGATGCAGCAGATGATGAAGCAGTTCACGAACCAATCCGGTGGAGGCATGCCGGGTGGTATGCCGGGCGGCATGCCGGGCATGCCGGGTGCGGGTGGGTTCCCTCCGTTTCCGTCCTCCACGCCGCCTGTGGACGTGAAGCCGAGCGCGCCGAAGCCGGCCACGCCGCCGAAGCCAGCCGCACCGGCCGCTCCTGCCGCTCCTGCCGCAACGCCGACGCCGGCCGCCGCGACGCCGGCGCCGACGGCTGACGAGCCGAGCGCGCAAGTCAAGTCTGAATTCGCCGGCTTCACTGACCAAGAGGCGACGACGCCCGTCGTCGAGCCGACTCCGGTCACTTCCTCTTCGGCGTTCTTCGACGACGAAGACGCCGGCGCGTCCTCTGCGAGCGCCGGTACCGCCGATGGTGATGACGTGAGTGAAGAGGACTTGCAGTACATGCAGGAAATGATTCGCAACCCGGAGATGCAAAAGCTCATGTATCCTTATTTGCCCGAGTTCATGCGCAACCCGGAGACGTTCGAAATGCTTTTGTCGAACCCGCAATACAAGGATCAGTTGAAGGGCATCATGAAGCAAATGAAGGAAGGCGGCATGGGTGCCGGTGGTCCGGGCGGCATGTCGATGCCGGACATCAACTCTCCGGAGGTTCAAGAACAGTTCGCGCAAATGGGCATGAAGCCGGAGGACGTCTTGACGAAGATCATGCAAGACCCCGAGTTGGCTCAATCGTTCCAAAACCCGAAGGTTCAACAAGCCGTCATGGACTGCAGCACCAATCCGATGAACATCACCAAGTACCAAGATGATCCGGAAATCATGTCCACGTTCGAGAAGTTGGCTGCGATGTTCCCGCAAGACATGAGCAACATGGGACAGTAAGAAGGGACATTTCACCCCCATCAGATTCCTTTGAAAGCGTGCAATATTAGACTTCAATTATAAACCAACGCTGCTGTTCCATGAACCACTCGACTCGTTTCGGCACATTCTGTTAAAAGCGTCTCTTCGCGCGCCTCTCGTCTCCAGTCGCCGACTCGGCCCGAGATGGCGCTCAGGCGCCTGCTCAGCGCCGGACTCGATCGACGCGCGTCGTCGTCGACGAGGGCCATCGCGACGTCCGCCATGCAGTGCGTCACCGCGTCGACGTCGACGTCCGCCTCGTCATCAGCGCGTGACGACGACGTCGCCTCTAGGTTCGCGAACGTCCCGTTCGAGCGCGTTCGCAACTTTTCAATCATAGCGCACGTCGATCACGGAAAGAGCACGCTGGCGGATCGTTTGCTCGAGCTCACAGGCGCCATTCAGCGCGACGGCTCGAATAAGCAAGTTCTGGACACGCTGCCCGTGGAGCGACGACGAGGCATCACCGTCAAGGCGCAGGCGGTGAGCATCTTGCACCGCGAACCGAGCGACGGCGAGGAGTATTTGTTAAATTTGATCGACACTCCTGGGCACGCCGACTTTTCGTTCGAAGTATCGAGATCACTGAGCGCGTGCGACGGCGCGGTGATGCTCGTGGACGCCACGCAAGGGGTGGAGGCGCAAACCATCGCGACGTTTTATTTAGCACTCGATAGAAATTTAGCGATCGTTCCCGTCGCGAACAAGGTGGACATGGTGAGCGCAGACGTAGATAGAGTGGCAAAACAGATGGAGCGTGCGTTCGGGGTCGAGCGCGACGAAGTATTGGAGGTATCGGGGAAGACCGGTCTGAACGCGGAGAGCGTTTTGAGCGCCGTGGTACAGCGCGTGGCACATCCGAGTGGCGAGCCCAATGCGCCTCTCCGCGCGTTGTTGCTCGATTGTCACTACGATGACTATCGCGGAGCTGTAAATATCGTTCAAGTGGTCGATGGAACGTTGAAAAAGGGTGATAAGATCACATCTTGCGCTTCTGGACAACATTTTGAAGTGCTGGATCTCGGTGTAAATACGCCGTCGCCGCTGGCGACGAATACGTTGCGCGCGGGCCAAGTCGGATACATGATCACCAACGTTCGAGACGTGCGTTCATCCAGAGTGGGCGATACGTTGCACACTAAAGGAGACACCGTCGAACCGCTGTCTGGTTTTCGCGCGGCGAAACCGATGGTATTTCAGGGATTGTTTCCCATAAATTCAGATGATTTTGAAAAGCTGCGAGCGGCGGTGAGCAAGCTCACGCTCAATGACGCGAGCGTGACGTCGCAGCCTGAGAATAGCACCGCCCTTGGCGCAGGATTTAGATGTGGCTTCCTCGGTTTACTGCACGCCGATGTGTTCCATCAGCGTCTTCAAGAGGAGTTCGGCGCGGAAATTATCGCCACTGCGCCAACGGTGCCGTACCGCATCAAACATCACGGAGAGGAAAAGTTTGTCGACTGCACCTCCCCCCTCGTGATTCCATCCGGTGGTTTTCCTTCGAAAGGAACCATAATCGAAGAACCGCTCGTGGAAGCCACCATCATCTGCCAGCCGCACGTCGTCGGCAAAGTCGTGGAATTGTGCATGGATCGAAGAGGCGAGCAGCTCGAGCAAAACTTTTTAGACGACTCCCGCGTCATCCTTCGCTACAGACTCCCGCTGGGCGAGGTCGCCGCAGACTTTTCAGACGAGCTCAAGAGTCGTTCCAGCGGGTACGCCACCTTTGATTATGAAGACGCCGGCATGTCTCAGAGCGACATCGTGCGCATGGACGTCCTCGTCAACGGCACAGTCGTCGACGCCCTCGCGACGCTCGTCCATCGCTCCAAGGCGCAACGACACGGCAAAGACCTCGTCGCGCGCTTAAAAGACGCGCTTCCTCGTCAATTATACGAGGTGGCCATACAGGCGGCGCTCGGTGGCAAAATAATCGCTCGCGAAACCCTCTCCGCCATGCGCAAAAACGTCACCGCCAAGTGTTACGGCGGCGACATCTCTCGCAAGAAGAAATTATTGGAGAAACAAAAGGAGGGCAAGCGTCGCATGCGTCGCATCGGTAACGTAGACATCCCGAACGAGACCTTCGCGGGCATCCTTAGCAATAAATGAGTAGCACAATCGTTGATAGCAAGCAAGCATTAGTTACGTCCAGTGTCCCGAGCGCGTCCCGGCATAAGTTAAACCGTACAATCCAGCGCGATGCCGGCGTCCGTGGCGTCCACGCGCGCGTCGTCGCGGCGGGATAAACACAAGCCCGGGACGGTGAAAACACACGTCGACGCTCCCTCGCGCGTGGTGGACGATCAGCGAGACGCGCACGTCGCGTTCAGCGTCAAGACGCGCGCCATCGCGCGCGAGTACATTTTGCGATGTCGAAGTGAATTACGCGATGGACACGCGGTGTTCGACGTTCGACGTCGGTACGAAGACTTTGTGGCGCTTCGCGCGCGATTGCGAGAGCTGTACCCGGGAGCGGTGATCCCGCCGCTTCCGAAGGCCCCCGAGTTGGAGGGCGAGCTCGCGAAGACGACGGCGTTGGACGGGGAGGCGTGGGATAAACGGCGGCGACACTTGACGCGTTTTCTCACGCGGTGTGGCGATCATCCGATGCTGTACAACTCGTCGGTGATGTTGAACTTTCTCACGGAAACGGATCGAGGGGCGCTTTCGGACGCGATAACGCGCAAGATGGCGGGTCTCGTCGTCGGCGGGAATGGCGTCAACGGAAGTCCGAGCACGCCGGCGGCGAACGCGTCGTGGTTCGGGCAAATGTTCGGAAGTGCGCGCACCGTGTCGAGCGTTTTAAAGGATGAAGATCCACAATATTTACAAGTCATAGAGTACACGAAGAAGATTGAGGATCAAATCGTCGGGTTTCGGGAGAGCGCGCGAGAGTACATGAAACAGTTGGAGCAACGCGTCAACGCGACGCGATTGTTAGAATTAGGTCTGAGCGCACGGGCGATGGGAGAGTGTGAATCGGGATGGGGTCGACCGCTGGCGAGGAGAAGTAAGTGTCTCTCGCTCGGTACCGTCCTCGGCGCGTTCGCTGATTGTACGGATGCTCTCACCGGACAGGATGCGCACGAATTGCAAGTCGTGGAACACATGAAGGAACTCAAGCGGGAGTTTAAGGACTGTTTACGAATGCTCAGTGCGGTGCGAGAGACGTTTGAGGACAGGGCGCAGAGTTTGTTGCACTACGAAATCATGACCGATAGATACGATGAAGTCGTTCGCAGGAAAGGACGAGCGTTAGCCACTGTGGATCCAGAGTGCCTCGCCGCCGAGTCTCTCATGAAGGAGGGAAAAGAGAATTACGACTTGATCGTCGAAAGAATGCGCGACGAACTTCCTAGATTCCATCGTTTGACTGGATCTGCGCTCACGAACAGTCTGCGCAAATTCGCACGAGCGAACGCAGACTTGGCTAGAAAGGAAGCGCAGATGTGGGAGATGCTCCTTCGAGACGAAGACGGTACTCTTAAAGATCCTTCACCGACGGTCGCTACGAGTGGACAAGAATCAATGCTATTGGAATCTGCGGAACTCGCGTCGCTTTCGAGGCCGATGACGACGAAGGAACGCGAAAAGCTCGAGAGGGAAGAGCGTCGCGCCGATAGAGCGAGGCGACGCGCGGCAAAAGAGGAGAGGAAAGTGCACAAAGAATGGAAGGCGACGGCACGTCAAGCGATCGCTGAGGGTCGACCGGTACCTCCCCGTCCTGGTAGTTCTGCACCGATCGCGATGCCACCCACGGCGCAGACGTTCGAAGCGAACGTTGCTCCGGCCACGGCGGCGCTGACTGCTGCGGTCCCACCTCCGCCACCTCCTCCTCCGCCACCGCCGCCACCACCGCCGCCACCACCGGGAGGTTTTGCACAGCCATCGCCCGCTGGCGACAGCGTCGCTCCCACACCATCCCCCACGCCTCCTAGCAACGATCCACGCGCCATGCTCATGGCGTCCATTCAAGCCGGCGTGACGTTGCGCTCAAAAAAGGACAGCTCAACCGATCTCGCATCGACGACCTCCTCCGCCGTCTCCGACTACGAACCATCGCCGACACCGTCTCCTCCACCTCCGCCACCACCACCACCGCCACCGGCGCGCCCGGAATCACCCGCGAATCCGCCCCCGCCGCCTCGCTCGGCGTCGCCGCCGAAGAAACCGCCCCCGCCGAAGGAACCGAACAAAGGACTCGGCGAACTCAACGCCGCCCTCGCCGCTCAAATCAACCTCAACCACGCCCTCGACGACGGCGATTCTGATTCAGACTGGAGCGATTAGCCCTTCGCAGACCGCGACATTCATGTAATCCGCCGACCTCGCATCGTCGTCGCCCAACCTCCTCAGAGTCAGACGCGCGCGATGAGTCCTCTCGGCGCGCGATGGGCCTCCGTCTTCCGCATCGCCGCCGTCATCGTGCTCGTGGCGCTCCTCGGCGTCGCCGCGAGTCGTCGACAGGGGGAACCGCGCGCGTTCGACGCCTTCGACGCGCGCGAGCTCGCGCCGAGTCGTGGACGAGATGTCACCGCGGATGCGTTCGCGAGGGCGCGGGAGACGCCGCGCGATGAGATCGTCGTCGTGAGAGCGTCGGACGCGAAGGAGGATGGCGATGAGGACGACGACGACGACGACGACGACGCGTCGGCGCGCGTGCACGTGGAAGAGAACGATGCACATGCGGTTGGGAAGAAGAACTGGGACGCCGCCGAAGACGACAGAGACGACGACGACGAGGACGAAGAGGAAAAGGAGGAGAAAGACGACGACAAAGCGGAGAAGGAGAACGTGACGCGATCGGAGGCGCATGTGTCGGCGACGACGTCGACGTCCTCGCACCCGTGCGCGATGCACGTGTTCAGGCACATTAGTAAAACCGGTGGGACGACGATGCGATTCTTGTTTGACCGTCAGACTGTGCTCGGCGAGTGGGAATATCCCATTCCGTACGGCGCCGAAGAATCGCAGTGGACGGGTCTCAAGACGGCGTGGAGTGAAGCGGTGAGAGCGTACGTGAATGGTACTCGAGAGGTGCCGCCTCGCACGCTCGTCGAAGTTCGAGGACACCATCCGTACCGCTGGAGCGCGTTGCACTTTGAGAAGGAAATCATGGACGACGTCGCCGAACTGAAGAAGGAGTTTGGATCCGTCTGCAACGTGACGACGTCCTTTCTCGCGCGTAAACCCGTCGACCAATACGCCAGTTTCTACGACTACTACGTCAGATCTCATCAAATCACAGAGGGCGAACAGCAAGCCTCTGGCGAATCGACGGAGAATAAATGGGGACGCTCAATCGAAGATTGGGCGATGAGCGTTCCAGATATTCAAACGCGTGAGTTGTTGTACGAGGACAAGTGCGTGACGCAGCTTCGTGCGCCACCGCTCGGCGGTGGATACGGTGACGATTGTCTCATCGTGAGCAACGAGAGATGGGCGCGCGCGGAGGCCATGCTGAAGAAGTTTGACGTCGTGGGGACGACGGACCGTTTCAACGAATTTCTCCTCGTTCTCGGGGACATCGTCGGCATCGATGATCTTCGCTACGTGTTCTCGAACGCTGGGAAGAGCGTCGACAAGGTGGATAAAGCAGCGCTCGCCGAAACAATCAAGAACGTGACGACACGCGACCAGACGCTGTACGAGTACGCCAACGAAGCGTTAGACGCCGTCATCGCGAAGCGCTTCGGCTCAGTCGAGCGTTTCCGCGCCGACGTTCTCGCGCCGTACGAAAACGCCACTATCCTCGTCAGGGGGAAGCAGTACATCGGTGGAAAGGCGGATTTCACCGCCAAGTACAAGTGGGTGAAAGCTGACGCAGCCGAGTCGAAAAACGTCGAGTCGGTGCAGCTCCCCATGTGGGTTCTCCAGAACGGCGGAGGCCAAGCCACGGCGTACATGATACACGATCCCGTGATTATGGTGGACCGAGAGTCCGCGAAAGACATTCCCTGCGTCAAGGGGTGCACATTCGATTAGTCCAGACACGTTCGCGCGTATTCGCGATTGAACGACACGCATTGCTCCTAGCACATCATCCAGACACTCCAGCGCGCGGGCATCCTTCGACGCGCGCTCGCTCGCGGGACGCGCGCGGCATGCACGCGCGCGCGAGGTCGACCGCGCGGTCGCGGCGACTCGCGCTCGCCGTCGCGTGCGTCGTCGTCGCCTTTTTCGGGAATCGTGCGCGCGAGGCGAATGCCGACGCGATCTCGGACGTTCGCGCGCAGTGCGCGAACGCACTCGCCGTCGACGACCCGCCGTGCGCGCACGGCACGATGCCGGTGGCGTTGTCGTCGCCACATCCGGACAATTGCGCCAGTTGCGCGGTGGAGGGGGATCAGAGCAAAGGATGTCCCGGCGGTTGGAGCGGCACGGCGTGCGACGTGTGTCAATCTCGAGATGTCTGCGGCACGCGGACCGTGAACGGCGTGCAGAGGCGAGCGAGTGCGTGCACATCCAAGTGTTGGACGCCGACGGAGGAGGAATTGCACCCGATAGGCGAGACGAACGACGTCGGAGGGAAGGTGTTTTCGTGCGCGTGCGGAGGCGACGAGAAGACGGATTCTTACTGTAAATTCCAACCGCAGACTCGCGTCGATCTTCGCGTGATACCGAGCGAATCCTTGAGCGACCGCCGTCGTTATGACATACAGATGCGAGAGTACGGTGGGATGCCGAGACAGGATCAAAAATTAGATGTACCGGACAAGTACAAATACGCCGTGCCGGGCGTGTGGGACGGAAACTTCACGGGGTGTTCGTTGACGATGACATCGTGCCCTGATCCGTTATCATCCACAGATTTGTGTGCTGTGTACGAGTGTGCAAGTGGCGACGTGTCGTGTCCACCGTCTGGCGTGGAACAGTGTCCGGGAGCAAACGAATTGTTTGGTTGCGGATACGTCCCGGGATTCGCGTCGAGAGGCGAAAGGTATTGGCAACATCGGTGTAATCCATTGAGCACACCGAAGAGTAGAGGAATTAAGTTTTGGTGCGGCGTCAATAGCACCCGTGATGACGGTTCTAATGTGTGTTATTGGGCGCAGAACGGTGTCATTCCGACATTGGCGTTGACGTGTCATACCGGAAGCTGCGTGTACGAAATGGTCGACGACGGTTCCGGGAGTTCGTGTCCTATTCACTTCGATCCTCCAGTTTACTGGACCAGTGATACGATCACTCGCACCATCATGATATTGATTGTGACCGCTCTCGTCGCAGCGGCCTGGGTGTATATTAAAATTGAAGCGTACCAGCGATACTTTGAAGTGGGGATCGACGACGCTGAAGATGACGATGACGCGGTGTCAGGGTCCGTCGAAGCAGTGAGACGTTTTGAAGCCACAATGCAACATAGGGATGGCCCTTCCGCCGTGATGTCGTGGCGGAACGTGCACGTGAAGGTGAAGGGGGTTCAGAAACACATTTTGAACGATGTTTCTGGTATGGCTGGGCGCCTCGAAGACGCCCACGGAGGCATGTGCGCGCTCATGGGTCCATCCGGAGCGGGAAAGACGACTTTACTCGACAGACTCTCCGGACGACTTTCTTCGAAATTGTATCATAGTAGCGGTGAGATATTCATCAACGGCAAACTGGTGTTGGATGAAGAAATTCGATCATCCAGTGGATACGTCGTCGCTGAAGACATACTCCCGGGGACGGCGACCGTCTACGAACATTTGCTGTTCCACGCAAAGCTACGATTGCCACGGGATACGAGGCCGACCACCATACGTAGTCGCGTCCGCGCTACAATGCAGATCCTGGGCATCGAGAAGCTCGCGGACTCCTTCATCGGGGACCAGTTTCAGCGCGGATTGTCTGGTGGCGAAAAACGCCGCG
>Ga0208410_1000032_pt1 | contig 68252 bp, 44 predicted proteins | sample ETN02SmetaG_3_FD_185787 | JGI IMG/M metagenome (GOLD analysis project Ga0208410, IMG submission 185787) | Marine microbial and viral communities from oxygen minimum zone, Eastern Pacific Ocean - ETNP2014F10-02SV257 (SPAdes) (version 2) | ecosystem: Environmental > Aquatic > Marine > Oceanic ... | reverse complement strand
CGGCGCGGTCTCTCGCCGTCGTCTCGGCGTACGACGTCATCGCCGCCGCCCGCTTCCGCTCCCCTCCGCTCCACGCCATCCACAGTTCTCGTCGAGAGGATCGTCCGATTCCGTTCGCTCGCGCGAACGCTCGAACGTAATCCCCGGGCCGACCGTCGTCGTCTCGACACCGTCGTCCCGAATCCACCATCGCGCGTTCCCATTGTCGATTCAATCGCGCGTCCGACGCGCGAAGCGCGCGCGAGACGTCGACGTCGCGCGCGGGGAATCCGTGCGTACAATTTTCGTCGTCCCGTTCGGCGTCCGCGGACGTCCCGGGGGACATCGCGGGCGTTCGCGCGAGGAGGTGTGACGCGCGAGGGGGACGATTCGATTCCTTCCGAAAGAGAGGGATGGGCAAACAGTCCGCGAGGGCAATGAATTACATCGAATCGGTCACGCGCGCGCGGCGTCGGGAGAGGCACGCGGACGACGATCGATCGTCGGTGATGGATCGGTGAAGGCGGACCAGGCGTCGGGACCTCTTAAGAAGAGGGAATTGGAGACGACGGCGACGGAGGAGAAAGCCATCAACGCGCCGGCGGCGGAGGGGTTGAGGGCGACGCCGTACGCGGGTAAGAGGGCGCCGGCGGCGAGCGGGACGCCGACGGCGTTGTACGCGAGCGCCCATCCGAGGTTTTGGCGGATTTTGTCGAGGGAGTTTTTGCCGAGTTGAATGGAATCGGCGACTTGGGATAAGGCGTCGCCGAGGAGGATGACGCCGGCGGCGTTTCCGGTGGCTTCCATGCCGCGAGACACGGCGACGCCGACGTCCGCGGCGACCAGGGCGGGGGCGTCGTTGATGCCGTCGCCGACCATGGCCACCGTGAAACCTTGAGCGCGGAGTTTTTCAATCTGGGACGCCTTGTCGCCGGGTAACATGCCCCCGAGGACGACGCTGTCGGTGCCCAAACCGAGCTCGGACGCGACGGCGTCCACGGCGGCTTGTCTATCGCCGGATAATATGTGTACGCGGACGCCGGCGGCTTTTAAGCGTTGAACCGTCTCCGCGGCGTCCTCGCGAATCTCGTCCGCGACCGTGAGCACGCCGACGACGCCGTGATCCTCGACGCCGACGGCGACGAGCGAGCACGTCTCGCTCTCCGCGCGCGCGTCGGCGTACGCGTCGCTCGACGCGCCGACGCCGCCAACCTTGGCGTCCACCCACGCGGGTGCGCCGACGAAGACGCGCTCACCGTTCACGGTCGCCGTGACCCCGCGACCGGGCTCGGTCTCCGACGCGGACGCGCGAGGAATGGGCGATAGGTTCTCTTCGCTCTCGAATCGAGTCTCCGCGCTGCGCGTCACCGCTTTGGCGATGGGGTGCGTCGTCGTCGCTTCCACGGCGGCGGCGACGCTCAACACGTCCCATTCCGTGCGCTCGTCGCTCGTGTACACAGATTTCATTCGAGGCTTGCCTCGCGTGATCGTGCCCGTCTTATCCAACACGACGGCGTCGACGCCGGCGATTGTTTCCAAGACGTCGCCGCCGCGAAGCAAGACGCCATTTCGCGCCCCCAGAGACGTCGCGACGAGCACGGCGGTCGGCGTGGCGAGCCCCAGGGCGCACGGACACGCGACAACGAGGACGTCGGTGGCTAATTTCAACGGTCCCATCCACGGCGCGGCGCCGAACGATCCGGCCTCCATGAGCGCGCCCGGAAACAATGCGTCCCCGGCGAGAGTCCAAAACGCGAACGTCGCCGCGCTGATGCCCATGACGCCGAATACGAAAGGACCAGCGATGGCGTCGGCGAGTCTCTGTACGGGCGCGGCGCGACCTTGCGCCTCCTCTATCGTCCTCGTGATGCCTGCGACGATGGATGAATCCCCGCTGCTCATCGCTCTGACGGTGAGCGGACCCTCGAAGACGCCGGTGCCCGCGTTGACGTCGCTCCCTTTCGTCTTGTACACGAGCACGGGTTCGCCCGTGAGCGTCGCTTCGTCCACGCCGGCGTTTCCAGCGACGACCATCCCGTCCACGGGGATGATTTCACCCGGGTTCACGCGCACTAAATCTCCCGGTCGCACCGACGCGCGATCGACGTCGACGATGACGGAGTGATTGGCGGGATCTTCGTCCTCCGCACTCTCGCGATCTGGCACGACCAAACGCGCGTCGAGCGGAAGGAGCGAGCTCAGTGAACGCAAATCCGCGCTCGCGCGCGCGCGCGCTCGTCCCTCGAGCGCGCGTCCGAGTAAAATGAACGCCATCAACAACACCGGTTCTTCAAAGAAATCATTCGTCCACTGCCCGTACTCGTTCAACTGCGGATTCAATGCCCCCGCCGTGGAGAGACCGAACGCGGCGAGCGAACCGACGCCGACGAGCGAATTCATGTTCGGCGCCCCGTTCGCGAACGCCTTGGCGCCCTCGCTCAGTATTTTCCTACCCGGTCCTAACAACGCGCCCGCCGCGAGCGTCGCCCCGATCCACGGCTGCGCCAACGCGTTCAAAACCTCCGTATGCGCGTACTCGTGCAATCCCAACGCGTGCAAGTGATGCGTCAGGTGCGTTCCCAAACACGCCACCGTCAACCCCCACGCCTTGTACAGATCCCACTTGGTCTTTTCCATCTCCTCTTCGCGTTTCCTTTCGGCCTCTCTCGCCGCCGCCTCCGCCGCTCGACCCGCCGCGCGTCGCGTCATGATAAATCCCTTCTTCCTGATCGCTTCGATCGCCGAATCGATCGTCGCGCGCAACGCATCACCAGTCAACTCACGACGAAACGTCACCGCCGCCGTCTCCGTCACCAGATTCACCGCGCACCGCTCGACGTCGTCGCGTTCGCCGAGCGTCTTTTGCACCCCCGCCGAACATCCACCGCACCGCATGCCCTCGACGGCGAATAACACCGTCCCATCGCTCGCCGCCGACGTGGACGCCGTCGGCGCGGACGCATTCGTCGTCTCGTCCTCGCGAACCGCCGCGGACGCGCGAGAGACGACGGAGACCGCGCGCGAAGATGTCCCGGGAGGGAATTGACGAAAACGTCGGGACGCGACGATGCGGACGCCGGCGACGCGCCGGCAACGCGTCTCTCGCGCGACAGACGCGCCGGTGACGCGAGTAATGACGTCTCGCGACGTACACGCGAGCGCACGAGCGCGCGCAGCGACGTGCGCGACGTGGTGCGCGTGCATGAGCGTCGTCGTGTGCGGGTCGAGCCTCCGGGTCGCCGACGACGACGCGACGACGAGTGCGAGGGATTCGTCGGTGCCGCGGCCGCCGCGTGGGCTACGATTGAAATAAATATTAAAGAACGGGTATTAAAGAAAGGGGTTCGTTCGTCGGGCTCTGGTCGTCGTGCGAGGTGGAATCGGGTCTTTCGTCGTGACTTTGCGCTCGGCGTCCTTCTTTCGCCAACCGTTTGATTCTTTAGTCTTCTCCTCTGGCAAATTCTGAGTTGGTGTAGAGACCGACTATCTGGTCTGCGACGCAAAACGTGATGGCTTGTCCCGGAGGAATGCGCATGAGGCGCGGGAGCAGTCCTTTCCACATGGCCATGATGCCCTCTTCCCGCGGAATGAGCGTGAGCGCGTGCACGAAGGATTTGTACTTGACGGCGCCGCCCGCCTTGGATTGCGCCATGAGACGCGTCTTGGCGACGTCAAACGGCCCCGTGGCGATCGGGCCGATCGTCGCCGCCAGACCACCGGAAACTAACGATTGCGCGGGGTGTAAAACCTTGCTGTCGCCGTCGTTTTTACCCCACAAGAATGAGTCGACGTGCGCCTTGGCGGTGAAGAGACACATTTGATTGGTTCCATTTCGAGCGATGGTCGGACCGGCGCCGTTCCACAGCGCCAGCACCCCCTCCTCGCGAATGATCGTTCTCGCGCAGTGTAACGTCCCCTTGTATTTCAACGCCTCCATCGCCGTGCCCTTTTGTTGCTGCAACCGAATCTTCACCACCTCGAACGGCGTCACGATGGCGAGCGCCTCGATGACGCCCGCGCCGAAACCCGCCGCCATGCGTCTCCCCGTGCTCAAATCCCCGTGTTCATCCCTCAACGCCGCCTGAAACGTCGCATTCGTCCCCATTCGCAACATATATTTAAAACACAAGTGCGTGGCGAACGCGTTTAATCCCTTCCAAAGCGCCCCGACGCCCTCCTCGGCGCGAATCTTCTTAAAGCAATCGACGACGCCTCGGTACTGTCCCGTCTTATCCAACTGTAATCGCGTCTTGACCACGTCCACAGGTTGTAAACAACACGCCTACGATCAAACGCACGCGAATCACTTCTCGTCAGTCTCTCCATCGCGTCTCGCGGCTCATTTCGCGTCTCGCGGCTCGACCCTCGCCGTCCCGCGCACCCGCGAACCCATCGCCCCCCCCCGCGCGCGTCCCCACCCCCGTCCCCCACCCCCCCCGAGACCGATCCCGAGACGAAAACGCACGCGACGACCGATTCGCGTTCGCGTTTCTCACCTCGATGATCCCACCGAACGACCCCGACACCCCCTTGACCACCGGCATGAGCGCCGCCGCTCGACCGTCGAGCGCGCGATGCGCGCGCGTGGAATCCTCCCGCGCGGACGCCGGTCCCCGCCATCTCGCGAGCGAGGGCGCGGCGTAACACTCTTCCGGAACACCGCCCATGGCGCGCGCGGCGAGACGCGTCGCGTCGAGGAATGCGCACGAATGCGTGCGCGCCCAAAAACTCTTGGTTTTTTTGAAATGATGCGCGCGCGCGTGAATGCATGAACGATGCGCGAGAGCGCGCGGTGTCGCCATGCGACTCGACTCGAACGTCGGGACGGGGACGACGGCGACGACGGCGAGCGATGGATCTCGATCGGTGACGCTCGAGAGCGTTCTTCGCGCGCTGAGCGCGAGGAACGCGCGTCCGGGACATCATCGACACCGACAGCATCATCATCGGCATCCTCGTGAGGGCGAGAGGGACGCGTTCGCGGTGAAAATGCGAGGGCAGTTGCCGAATCTGATGACGCTGTTGAATCCGGTGAACGGTGCGGGAGCGAACGAGCGATCGGGGCGACGCGCGCGGGGACGAAGGAAGGATGGATGGAAGATGTGTGCACGAGAGACTGACGACGTTCGTAGCGTGCGCGAGAGAGAATGAGGTGAAACAGGCGCTGCAGTTACTGCGTGGGGCGATAAAGAAACATCCGGATGTGTTTGAACTCGGCGAGGGGACGTCGGCGGTGCGAGTGTTCGCCAACGTCTTCGCGTTGTCGGCGGTGTCGGACGTCAGGTGCGCGGTTTCGACGGGGACGACGGCGAGCGAGAGATTGACGAGACTTTGTTTTTTTTTCGCGGTTTTCGCAGCGCGGAATTTCACGAACAGGTACACGCGGTGTTATTCGGACTCGTCTCCGTGGCGTCCAAGACGGACGGTGGAGGGATGCACGAGTTGTGTAAGGGGTGCGTGGCGCTGGTGAGCGATTCGAAAAAGATTGTAGAGTTATTTCCCGCGAAACCCCGTGGGGGGGTGGGGCGAAGGGACGTGGACGACGCGGAGGACGAGGTGGCGTCGATGAATCGAGACACGATCGTGTTGTGTTGTTTCGACACGGCGTTGGCGCACGTGAAGCGTAGCGAAGAGAGTCGCGCGGGCGCGTCGGCGCGAAACGGTTCGTCGGAACTGTCGAACGGCGCGGCGTCGACGAGCACTGGTTTGATGGTGGAGGTGCAGAGTTTAGAGTGTGCGATGAACATCACGAACACGGCGTGTAAGCTCTTGGAGTGCGTGTTCGTGACGAATCCTCAGAACGTGGCGCCGTTGACGACGAGCGAATTGCTCTTCGCGTTGTCGAGGCTTTTGATGATTGGATCTCACGACGTACAGCTCTCGGCGGCGGCCGTGCTCAAAAACATCATAGCGGACATTCCGATAGTACTGGTTCCCTGCGATAGCATCTTAGCCTCGGTTGCCAGCGTGCTCACGTGTAGACCGCTTCGGAAACACGACGACGTGGTTCTCGAGCTCGTCTACACACTGAAAGAACTCGCCGGGGATAGCGTGTTGGCCAAGCACGCGAACGTTTTGACGACGTCCATTTTGAACGCGATCGATTCGGCGCGAGATGAATCGATTCGTGCCGTGCTCTTTGACGTTCTGAGGATGTGTCTCCTCGTGCGACCGACGTTGGCAATTCAAGCCATCACGCTCCTGCCGCACACCATCGCGAGTAAAGGCTCGGACGCCTTGGTCGAGTGCCTCTCTCTGGCGTTCTCGAACGTGCGAGACGACGGAGATGAAATGGAAATAGAGAAGCGTACGCGACTGAACGAAGGTGAGGGCGAGGAGCAGCCTTCGGTCAGTCTTGATTACAAGGCGCGTTCGGAGTGGATCGAGAGTTGCGTCGTCGCCGCGATGGAGTTTTTGGGCGGTCCGGATTCGAGCGCGATGCGCGACATCGTGGGAAGTCAATTAGTACGCGCCGACTCGATGGATTTCGACGATGCGCCGCAGAATACGATGCCGAGCGACCATCAGCGCGTTTTGGCGATTTCCGTAATCGTGCGATCCATCGCCGCGTCGAAGGGTTCGTCGCGCATTCAGCGCATAGCCGCGCAAGTCATTTACAAATGGTTCGGGTGGATTCGTCGATACGACGGCGACGCGGAAAAGGCACCGACGACATCGATGTACGCGTTGCTCGCGGAGGCTGCCAACTGTCTCGTGAACGTCAAGAGCGACCCAGAAAACAAAACGCCGCCACTTTTGAGCACCAAGGACATCTCTCTCGACATGTTGACATGGCCTTGGACGTCCATCGCGAAACGGCAACCGAACGACGTCACGAACGAGGAGACTCTATCCGGCGATAGAGTGGCGAAATTGGCTGCGCTCAACCTGGCTGTGTCGCTCGCGTCCTCGGAACCGTCGGGAGAGAAGGCGAGCTCCGAAGCCGCTCGTCAAGTTTTGACGCGAGCGTTCGCAGATGAAGATCCAGGCGTTCGCTCCTCGGCAGCGATCGCTGTGTCGTTCGTCCACGTATTGGCATCGACGCCGCCGTCGGGTATCGGTGCGTTACAGAGATTGAGCACGCTCAAGGATGCGCGAGAGATCCCCGTGCGCAACGCCTTCGCCACGGCGCTCGGCGGTTTAGCAGCGGCAGGCGTTCTCCACGGCATTCAAAAAGCCGCCGGTAACGACGCCGTTCGAGACGCCGCTCGAGTATATGGAAATAAAGCGGTGACCGCCGCGTTCAACACGTGCACTTACGAGCAAGGGAGTACGGAATCCAAGAAGGCGACGCAACTTCTCGCAGATTCGATGAAATCGTTCCACGAAGTCGTCAAGCGAGAGGTCATCAAAGCGCTCCATTCGGTCGATGGCGATCAGATGGCGGTTGGATTACCGAAAACTCCCGGGAAGTTCAATAGAAATAAACGGCGACTCACCGCGGGAACTCCGAATGGGAACAAAGGGAAGAACGACGCGCAGAAAACGTCTGCACTCAATGCGGCGTTGACACTCGGCAATTTGAACAACGCAGGACAACTCGAAGGTGTCATATTGGACACGAGCGATGCATACGGTACGGTTGCGGCGAGTGGTTTACGTTCTTTGAAGTACGCATTTGAGATTTTCGGCGCAGCCGGTGATTTTACAGAGGACGGCGAGACATTGAGAGGAGCCGGTACGCTCGCGCACGCCGCGTTGAAAACCGCACATCACAAATCGCGACACGTGCGCGAGGCGTTGTGTGAGGCTGCATCGGCGATCGTATCGGACGAAATTCTGCTCGAAATGGCACCTCCGAAAAATGAAAGGCCGGACGATCGCAGACGTGGTAGCAGCGCAGCGTCCCTTCACGCCGAAGCGATTGTCATGGCGCAGCAGACTTTCGGGTTGAACAAAATTTTGCGCATACTGAAGGATATGATCGATAGCGCGCCCGATTCATTCATTAAAGAGTCCACGCTGCGTACGTTTGCGGCTGTGGCGGAGACGTTGACGATCCCAGGCGCAACGTCGGCGGCGGTGATCGTGTACTTCAAGAACATCATCGACATGGACCTCACGGCTCAAAATTGTGCCATCTACTTGCTCAAGCGCTTGGCGAAAAAGAGAAACGTCCAAACGAGAGAGTTGATTTTAGGGACGCAAGACGTCGCGGCGCAGATTGGTATGCTTCTCCCCAAGCACGAACATTCCATCGCCATTCTCGCCGAACAAGCGAGGATGATGCCGCGACATCTGCTCGAAGAGATCCTGCCACTCTGCATGATGAAGCTCATCAGAATGGCTATCGGTGACGGTAGTAAGGGAGAAGACTTGACTGTCTTGGACGGGTACACGAAGTTGTTGAACAAGGATTTGCATCAATTGGTCGCAGATTACAGTTACGAAGCCATCGCAGAGTTGATCAATCCGAGAACTTTGACGCCGTTGAGCGACAAGGAAACGGCCGCGTTCAAAGCCTTCTTACAAAAGTACAGTAAGGATGATTTGCTCACGCTGATTTCAAACCAAAAGTTTTACATCATGAAGGCTTTGATCACGAGAGCTGGCGCCACTATGAAAGACGAGCAAGGAGACATGATCAACTCTGCCGCCACCATGTTGACCGTGTTCAAGGCGCTCGCGGATGCGGCGCAATCTGACGCGCAAGAAGTCAGTGATTTCTTCCGTCCTCATTTCACGAGAATGGAAATGGTTTTATACGATAAAAACGGGGACGCTTTGTCTCACAAGCGTTACATTCGTTCATTGACCATCATGATTTGGATCATTGGCAAGCACTTGCCGCAGTTTGCTCCGAAGGTCATGGCACACCTCGCACACGCGCTGAACAATCCAGATCTTCGTAAGACCGCGCTACAGAGTTGGAGAATACTCGTACAGGTGCTTTCTGATCGACCAGAGCATTTGCAGCGCGCTGCGGGACAAATCGTCGTCGCCATGCTCCCTTATTTGGACGCCAACGCGCAGAAAGACGAAGAGCGCGCCGACAAAAACGCACAGTTACGAGCGGTCGAAGACGCGAGTCAGGCTGCCGCTGTCATCGACGAGCTTGTTTTGCGACGAGGTGATGTCATGCGTGGAAACTTGGCGAGACTGCCGATGTTGCCGGCGGTGCAGCGCCTCGAGGCCGCAAACGCGCGCATCGCCGAGGAGCGAGGTCTGGTATCACTCCGCCAAGTATTTAAAAGTTTGACGGAAAGCTTGGCGGATGAATCTCTCGCCGTGCGGACGACAGCTTTGGCTGAGATTCGTCGTCGAGTGAGTAACCCGGAGCACGGAACTGAAATCCAAGAGCTCGTGCAGGGAGTGGAAGGCACGGCGGCGGATTCCATCATGAGCAATTTAGTCGCCGCGCTTCTCAAATGTTGCGAAGGCGAGGGGTCGGGTGAAGCTTCACGTCGCGTACAGCGTGCTGCGGCTCAGTGCTTGAGTGAGCTCGGTGCGATAGATCCCGGTCGTCTGCTTATTCCGTCTCGCCAGGTGCAACCGTTGAACAGCGAATCGACGACGGTGGCGAGTAGTTTACTCGTCGACCACTTGGCTCGAACCGTGAGAGGTGCCAACGATTCAGACATGCTCGACGCGGCCGCGTACGCAGTACAGTGCGTATTGATTCACGTCGGTTGTCGTCCAGAGCACGTCGACGAAGACGACGCAGTCGGTCTTGAACTTCCGAAAGGGCACACCGAAAACGGCATCGAGTTTTGGGAATCGCTCCCAGATGAAGCTCGCGTCGTCCTGGCGCCATGTTTGACGTCTATGTACTCGATCAGTGGTATGAGCAAAGAATCGAACGTGAAGCAGCGTCCCTTGTATGGCAGTCCCGCCGCTGGAACGACGTTTAATAAATGGATTGTGTACTGGTGCCGAACATTGGCACTCGAAGCGAGCGGTCCAAACGCGCCGCTTTTCAAGGCGACGGTGAGTGTCTTTCGACACGATATACGCATCGCGCTCTTTTTACTCCCTTACATGGTGCTTGACGCCATTGTGGACAACGAGGAACGCAAAAGTGCCATCTATCTCGAAATGGTTGCAGCGCTAAACGACGCGGCAGGTGGGGACGCGGCTAGCGAAGAATTAAATCTCGTCGTATCAAGCTCATCTCAAGGTCGCACCGAACTTGCGGCGCAGGCTATTTTCTCTTTACTCGATCAGTTGAAAGGCTGGGCTGATGCAAACACGAAAGATAAAGAGGGATCTAGTTTGGTGCACGGATTATTGCACGAGTTGTCGTTAACCTTGCTCGCGAAGGCGGCGCAACGATGTGGCGCGAGCGCACGATCACTCATGTACCTTGAGGATTACTTGAGATCGAACAACATGACCATCAACCAAGCGACGTGTGTGAAACAACAAGACATGGTGGATAGAGACGTGAGTTTCTTGGCCACCATTTACCAAGGATTGGCCGAGCCGGACGCTCTCGCGTCGATACCTCGCTTGCGCGCCACACCGCAGCCGGAGGATCAACTTTTACAACACGAAGAGGCTGGCGAATGGGAAGAAGCGCTCGTGCATTACGAGAGTGCACTTCAACGAGGTGAAGAGCCCTTGAATAACTCTGGCGTCTCCGTCGCCGAATGGGGACGACTCAAATGTCTTCAAGGACTGGGCCATCTTCGCACAGTGCAGCGCGAAGTGGAGAATCTCATACGCACTCGTCCGAATGCGCCTCCAGCTTTAGCCGAGGCAGGCGCCGCGGCGGCTTGGCGACTCGGCCAGTGGGATGATTTGAAATCTCTGCTAGGTAAGATTGATTCTGACAACTCGAGTCACGCCAGTGTGGGGGTCAAACGCTCGCACAGGCACACGGGCACGGCGCCGTCCGCTCTCACTCCGAGTGGGGTGCCACTCACCATGGGTTCAAACTATCAGTTGAATACGGAAAGTCCACAGCTGAGTGCAGACGCAGCCATCGGACGCGTGATTTTGGCTCTTCAGAAGAACGACGACCACGCATTCCAGATGGCGTGCTCTTCTGCTCGAGATGCTCTCATCACGCCGCTTCGCGCCGCTTCAATGGAAGGGAGCTACCTCAGAGCGCACGCCGCCCTCGTGCAGTTGCATTTACTGCAAGAAGCGGAATCTTCCTACAGTGCCGTCACTTTGACGGAAGATGCGCGCAAATCGGCGATGACTGCGAAGACGCGTTTGCCGACCAACTCAGTGGACATTCCTCTCATCGCGGAAAACCACTTCCAGTTTTGGGATGACCGACTCGATCGAACGCCACCGAACATGGCCACTCGAGAGCCCATTTTGGCGTTCAGACGCGCGATTTACAAACTCGTCGGCGCGAAGGCTGCCGCTTCAAAGACGTGGTTAGCCCAGGCAAAAGTTGCGAGAAGCGCGGGACACTACGGTGCAGCGCAGCTCGCTCTCTTTGAGGCGCGATCCGAAGTTGGCATGTCTTTACCTCTCGCCTTGGAGCAAGCAAAGCTACTTTGGGCCGAAGACAGTCATCAACGCGCGGTGATGGAAATAGAAGAGGCGTTGAAGGATCAGGATGCAGTTCTCGCGCATCCCGAACACGCCGCCAAAGCCGTCTTGCGCTTAGCTCGATGGGCCACAGTGACGGGACAAAAACAAAAGAAGGAAATTCTCACGCTGTATTCTGACGTCATTCGCAGATATAAGAGTTGGGAAAAATCACATTTTCAAGTCGCGCGATACATGGACGAGTGGATGAAGGATGCGGCGAAGCGGGAGTTGAATGGCGAAACCGGCGCAAATCTGCCGGCGTCGGTGCGAAGAAAAGGAATCGGAGGAGACGACGAAGAAGCGATCGACCTTTTGAGTGAAACGGTGCGAGAATACGGTGCGAGTATTAAATACGGTCACAGGCACATTTATGAATCATTACCGCGTATGTTGACGCTTTGGTTCGACATCGGCGACCGAGTCTTCGAGGCGAACAACGACACGCTCGATGGCCGCAGCGTTGCGAAGATGAAAAAGGTGTACACCGAGGTACTCTACGCGATCAACACCTTCTCTGATCAGCTCCCTCTGTACAAGTGGCTCACCGCGCTTCCACAGCTGACCTCTCGCTTGGCGCATAGCGAGAAGAGAGTTCGTGAACTCGTGCAAACTCTCGTCACCAGACTTTTGATCAACTATTCAGATCAAGTGTTGTGGGCGCTCGTCCCGATGGCGCGCTCGCGCGATGCCGTGCGAGCGAAGAGCGCGAAAGACATCCTCTCGAACGCAAAGCATGGAAAGCAAGACAAGACGGGGATGCGCGCCGACCGCGAGCTCATTTCACAATTCGCCAATGTCGCAGATCAGCTCGTCAAGTTGTGCAATTTCGCGCCAAAGACGCAATCAAAGAGTGGTCGACCGCCGAGATCGTTCAGTCTGATGCAAAACTTCCCCGATCTCGCGCGACTCATGCCCACGCGCGTGATGATCCCCGTGCAGAAATCACTCACGGCGACGCTTCCACCGGCGGGCACAAACCCGACCGATCACAGACCGTTCCCGCCATCTGTGGCGACGCTCTTCGAGTTGCAAGACTCGGTATCTGTGCTCGCGTCGTTGCAAAGACCGAAAAAGCTAACTATGCTCGGGAGCGATCGCTCGAGCTATGCCTTCTTGTGTAAGCCGAAGGATGATCTTCGTAAGGATTTGAGAATGATGGAGTTCACGACGATGCTCAACCGCCTGTTGGCCAGAGACGCGGAGAGTCGAAAGCGCAGATTGTATCTGAGGACGTTTAGCGTCATCCCGCTCACCGAAGATTGTGGTATCATCGAATGGGTGCCTCACACTACCGGTTTCAGGCACATCATCCAGAAATTATACGCGGATGACGGTTTATACAATAAAAATTCCAACACGGAAATGAAGGAGCTCTACGAGCGATGCAAGGGACGCAGCCCAACGTCTTGGTCGAAGGAAGTGTTGAGTCGGCATCCCCCCGTCTTCCACCGTTGGTTCCTCGAGCTATGGAAAGAACCCGCCGCGTGGTTCACCGCTCGCACCGCTTTCGCACACACTGCGGCGGTTTGGAGCATGGTTGGCCACGTCGTCGGTTTGGGCGACAGACACGGCGAAAACATCTTATTCGATTGTCAAACCGGCGATGCGGTTCACGTCGATTTCGCGTGCCTGTTCGATAAAGGTTTGGAATTGGAGATGCCGGAGCGGGTTCCTTTCCGATTGACGCAAAATCTGGTCGATGGCCTCGGTGTGGGTGGATATGAAGGCGTGTTCATGCGTGTGTGTGAGATCACGCTCACCGTCCTGCGCTCGCATCGAGAGGCGCTCATGAGCGTCCTCGAAACCTTCGTGCACGATCCTTTGGTCGAGTGGACGAGAGTCTCGAGAAACGACGCCGCGCGAGGTCACCGGTCCGGGACGTCGTCCAGCGCTCGCGGGAAGGACGCGCTCGAGAAGATTCGATCGCGTCTGGAGGGCGTCGTCGTCGGCGTGGGTGCCGCGCCGTCGCTTCCGCTCTCGCCGCAAGGTCAGGCGAGACGTCTGGTCGAGGAGGCCGTCTCGCTCTCCAACTTGGGCTCGATGTACATTTGGTGGATGGTGTGGCATTAGAGACGAACGAAAATACGCACGAAACGGGTCGTATTAATTAATAGCATTTGTAACAACAGATGATTCGTAGCACATTGGCGTCTTTGTCGCGACGTCGCGTCTCTCAAATCTAAAATAAAAGTACTGCAAAGCGTGCTCCTTAATAACGACGATCGTACGGCGGGAAATCCTCGTCGTCATCGTCGCCTCTCGCGTCCATTCGCTCGGCGTCCTCGGCGATTTGCGCCAAGAATCCTTGCAACGTGTTCACGATGAAGAACAAAAACATCAAGTTGAACAAAAAGCCCATACCCCCGAACCCGTACCCGAATCCATACATGGGCATGATCGGCATCGGCATAAACACCGAGTTATACCCGTAGCCGTATCCACCGACCGGCGGCGCCGTTCGGCTCTGCGCCCTCATTCTCGGCGCCGCTCTGCTCGACGCTCGGAAACTTCCCCCGCCCACGCGTCCGCCGCTTCTCGCCGCCTCCGCCGCTTCCGGCATCACGCCGTCCGAACCGAGCGCGAGAGTCGCCGCCAACACCGCGGCGACGACGGCGCGCTTGGCGTCGCTCGAGCGCGCGTCGTCTTCGGAAGACGCGCGCGCGACGATCGTCACCGGTGCCCGCGATCGAGCGCCCGCGCGCGTCGTCGCCATCTTTCGTCCCGTGCGTCGCGTCGAGACCCCCGCGGCGGTCGTCGTCGTTCGCGTCATCGAGTGCGTCAGCAACATCGTCGTCTCGAGCCTCGTCGTCGTCTCGAGCGCCGGTGCGTCGTCGTGTGTCGTCGAGACGCGCGTCGCGCGGATGACGTATGCGTCATCTTCTATGGGTAAACAGTCAGGTACGTGATTTCCCTCGGGGACACCCGGGAAGCGCGCGCACCGACGCCCGACACGACGACGCGCGAGCGCGAGCGCGCGCGACGCGAACCGGCGAGAGCGATGGCCGCGACCTCGTGCACCGTCCTCGCGGGCTCGTACGAGCGTTTCGTCTTCGGGTACGCCCTGGACGTCGGCTCGAGCGACGCGGACGGGACGACCGGCGGCGGTGGCGCGAGGCTGGCGAAGAGCTTCACGGTCGACGCGCACCTGTCGAGCGTCAAGGCGGTGGCGTGCGCGGGAGGGTACGCGGCGTCCGGAGGATCGGATGATTTGATTCGCGTGTATCACTGCGACGACAGGGGGGCGATGGCGGATTTGGGAATGTGCGTCGGGCACCGCGGCGACGTGCGCGCGCTGACGTTTTACTCGCCGAGAGGGTACGCGCCCACGCGGTTGTTGTCGGGAGGTGCGGACGGGGAATTGATGGTGTGGGATGCGACGGATAATTTCGATCAGTTGAAGACGATGCGAGCGCACAGGGGAGGGGTGTGCTCGATCAGCGCGCACGCGAGCGGACGAGTGGCGCTGACGAGCGGGGCGGATTCGCACGTGGCGATGTGGGACATGAAGAAGGGGCGCGTCGCGTACAAGTTTAAGACGCCGGATATTGTGGATAAATTAATGTTTACGAGCGATGGGGCGCGGTACGTGAGTCAGACGACGAAGAAGATTACTTTGACGGATGCGGAGGCTGGGAACGTGATTTCTACGTTTGCGACGCCGGCCAAGGCGCTGTGCAGCGAGACGCGGGGCTCGATGGTGTACGTCGGATGCGAAGGAGGTGATGTGCTCGTGTACGATACGCGAAAGTCAGGGAGCGACAAAGCCGTCAATCAAATCGCTAAGGCGCATCCACAACGCGTTCGCGGCGTCGCACTGGTCGATACCGGCGAAATCGACGATGACTCTGGGCCCCGCGAGCTCATCACGGCTGGATCCGAGGGCGTCGTACGCGTCTGGGATATGCGTAACACGTCGAGCACGCAAGCTGAAACGTCGAGTACACCAGTCGCGGAAATTTCGACGGGTGCGCGTTACACGTGCTTGTGCACGATGCCGGCGAAGACGCTTCCAGATGCGCCGAAACCAAAAATGCCATCCATGCCGCCGAGAGATCAAACCGCAAAGAAGAGCACTCAAGTGCAAGCGGCGAAAGGCGGTTCCAAAAAAGTGAAGAAGAAGCAGAAGGCGGCCGTCGTTGACGACGGATTTGAGATTGTTCGCGAAGAGAGCACCGGTCCATCGGCGAAGAGAGCTCCCAGCCGTTTCGACGACGACTCCGACGACGGCACGCCGTACGCCAAGCCAACCAGTGGCAACAAGAAAAAGAGACAGGGTTCGTACGAGAAAACAGCCACGTCGGCACGCAGGCAGGCGCACGGAATCAAACAAAAGAAGCGACGTTGGTAGATTCTAGTATACAGTCAAATATACATTAAATTGTGTCAAATTTCTAATCATACTCGCCCATGCTTTCGAGAAGTTGCTGTGAAGCTAGGCGCATAGCTTGTTTCTTCGTCGACGCCTCCGCGACGCACGATTCGCCACCTAACTCTGCGGTGGCTACGAACTGAGGTTGCTCATTCACCGCTGAGATAATGTTGCAGCTGCACACGCCTCCGAGCGTAAGTAACTGTCCATACGCATTTTCCTTTTTTAAATCCTTTTTCGTCTTTTCCTTTTTACTATTTTGTGACGGTGCGTTATAAATGTCGTGTCCGTAGAGCTCAAGCATCTCTCGCGCCGCGCCCTCCTCTGCAGCAGCCTTGCTTCTGCCTCGAGCGCGCGTCTCGTGAATGTGATTTTCGGCGGGCCAGATGCATCGCGCTTCAAACTCAGGCTCGTGATCCGGCGTGGTACGATCGCGTTCCGAGCTCGTCTTACCGTTGAGCTCGATGATGAGCCCTTTCGGATTCGCGATGGTGCCGTCCATGACGCCGCTTATGACGACGTGCCACACAAACCATCTCGCCAACTGTTTAATAGCCTGCGGACCACCCGCCATTTGATTCACCATGTACACGGCCGCCTCGATCAGCGTTCCAGCGCTGTGTGTCTCAGCCTCTCTGTTATTCTCCACGTGATGCGGCAACACTTCCGAGACTAATTTCGACATTACCGCGTTGCTCGCCAACTGCGAGTACTGTCTCGTCGCCTCCCCGACATCCTTCACCAACTTATTCTCGACGAGTTCGCTCATTAACGCCGTACCGAATATTTTATCACCGATCAACGCGTTCATCTCCACATTCTGCGTGGTGACGTGCTGCACCGACACGTCTCGCCATCGCGCCGGCAAGATGTCCTCCGACTTGAGTCGAGCGCTCAAGTCGTGCCACAGCTCCAGCGTCGGTTTCTCCGCGTACACCTCGTCGACGCGACGCTTGAACCGCGAGTCACCGCCTCGCACGTCAGCGCGAAGCCGTTTCTGCGATTTCGCCGACGGCCCCACGCGCGGGGGAGGATTACCGGGCATGAATAATGTGCGTCTCGATGGAAGGATGATTCGCGAGCGTTGACCTAGCGGCGCGCGGTGAAAGAGCGCTCCCGGCGCGGACCCGGGCGAGAGTGAAGAGCGCGCGCACGATGGAGTGCACGCGGTGCGCGTGCAGAGCATGCGCTCGCAGTGGCGGCGAGAGAGCGCGTGAGACTGAGGGGACCGGCGCCCTCGCACGTCCTCGGCGAGGCGAGGACGCGCGAGGATGATTTGAATAACAACGCGACTATCGAATCGAACGGAAGGACGCGACGGAATCATCCCCCGAATTGATCGGGGCCGTAGCCTGATAGCGTTTTGATGGCGAGCGCGAGCTCTTCGGCGAAGAATGGATTATCGACGTCGCTCTGCGCGAATTGCTCCTCGGTCCATAGTTCGCGAAGCGCCTTGAGACCGACGTCGACGTCGATCAAGAGCAAGGAGGGATCGTACTCGACGAGCCGAGCGACGTCGACGCGCGGGAACGCGTCGCTCAGCGCTCGAAATCGAAGCTTAATCTCCGGAATGTCGCGCTGAAGAAAACGTTTGGCGTCGGCGCGCAAAATCAAGCCCACATCCGCGCCCGGAATCATGAGTTTAAGCGCGCTCAATCGACTGGCGATGACCGCGTTACTCGTCAATAGAATTTCTGGATAATTGTACGCCATCTTTGCCGCGTCGGCGGACGAGCACAGACAAATGGCCGCCACGCTCTCCAAACGCTCGCACAGAGACGCCAAATCGTCCTCCTTGATCATCTCCTCGAACGCCGCCGAGTCTTCCACCGTCTCACACGACACGAAACCTCGTTCAAAATCTTCCACCAAAGCCATCGTGTAATCCGTCGCCATCGCAGCGAACCCCTTCCTCGTCTCACGCGCGCCGTAATACTTTAACGCGGCGTCTCGCGCGTCCTCGCGTCCCCGCCGTCGCCTCGACCGCTTCGCCCGGCGAACCGTCTCCTCGATCGTCCTCGAGCCCATCCACCCCGGAACGCTCCCGTTCTGTCGCCTGTACGGAAGAGCGTCTAAAAAGTCCCCGTACGCCTCCGCCAGGGCGTCCAATCCCAATCGCTCGCGCGTCTTTCTCGCCCCGAAACTGATCTCCGACAGCCAGTTCAGCGTCGTCGCGATCCCGGGCTGAAACCCACCGCGCCCTCGCTCCGCCATGAGACTCGCGCGAATGGCGTCGTAATCGCCATCGAAATCCATCGGATCCTTGGCGTCCCGCGCGCGCGCGACGACGCGACCGACTCGCGTCGTTCCCATCGCGTTCCCGCGCGCCGACGGTTGCGACGGGCGACGGCTCTCCGCGCGCGCGCGCGCGACGTCAGACGCGCGCGCGAGAGCCGAGGACGACGTCGACGCGCGCGCACCGCTCGCGACGCGCGAGGACATGACGGGGGACGACGACGCGACGAGAGATGACGAATGTGCGTCGTCATCGCCTCAGACGTCGTCGCGCGCGTCTCGATCGTCGACCGTTCGCGTCTCGAGACATGCGCGACGACGGCGATGGCGCGACGACGGCGCGCGAACGAATCGCTCGCGTCGCCTCGCACGTCGATCCGACGTCGAGAGACGCGCGCGTGCGCGCCATGCGCCTCGACGTGGATGCGCGCGCGCGAGGCGATGGCATCGCGCCCGTCGATGCGTCCGAGTGGATCGTCGTCGATCAGGCGCGGATCGACGCCTTTGCCTCGTGCACGCTCGACGAACAGTTCATTCACGCGCGCGATGCCCCGGGAGGGGCGATCGCGCACGGATTCTTAGCGCTCGCGCTCATCACGCGCGCGACGGCGACGGCGACGACGAAACCGTGGGCCCGTCGAGCCATCAATTACGGCCTCAATCGCGTCCGTTTCGTCTCCCCCGTGCGCGCGGGCGGAGAGATTCGCGCGAAGAAAATAGAGATAGTCACCTCCGAGGCGTTACCTCGAGACGCGGGCGCGCAGACGGAGTTTCTGGTGGAATTGGAGACGCGAGACGCGCGAGACGCGCCGGCTCGGCTCGCCCTCGTCGCGCGTTGGATCGTTCGACATTACGTCGAATGACCCCGCCTCGCCTTCGCGCGCACGTGTATGAATACCATCACGCATCCATCACCTTCATCGCCTTCATCGCATCGCCACGAGCGCCCGTGATTCAAATCAAATCAAATCAACGCGCGCGCGCCTTCTTTTTGTGCCCAAAAAGAAAAAGAGCCGTTTCGATTCTCTCACCTCTCGCGACCCGTCCGGAAACCCCGTCGCGGTCTCCCTCGCGTCCGACGCGCGCTTCGCGCGGTGGAAATTATTTTCGTCGCGCGCGGTCGAGCGCGTCGACGCGCGGGGACTCGCAGACGCGCGAACGGCCGCGAACGCGCGGGTCGGCACCTGGAGGCGCCGCCCGTCGGTGCCGCCGCGCGCGGGGACGGGGGGCCATGCGCGCGCTCGACGAGGAAGAGGGCGCGCGGACGGCGTCGAGGGGTGAAACGACGTCGTCTCGAGGGTACGAGGGGATACTGCGCGCGGAACGAGCGGCGGCGAGGGAGCGAGGGCTGGAAATGCGTCGTCGGAATGCCCCCGGGGGAAACGGTCACCAAGGTAGAGACGACCTCGAGAGTGACGCGCGCGAAGAGCGATGGCGCGAGAGCGAGCGCGGGAGAGGGAGTTCGACGTTTGCGTCGTTCGATGAACGTTTAGCGCGGACGCGAGCGCGCGCGGAGAGCGCGAGGGAGGACGCCGTGCGAATAGAGAGATGGCTGCGCGAACGCTCAGCGGCGGCGCCGAACGCGCCGGCGGCCATCGCGAAGGCGGATGAACAATTATTTATGGACGAGGACGCGCAAGATGGGGCGCGACGGATGGAGGCGGTGTATCAGAGATCACCGACGAGGTCCGTGATACACAGGCCGATACCGAGTCGTCCGTTGAGCTCGAGCGTGGAGGGCACGGGGTGGACCAAGACGAGGACGAGCGGGACGACGTTTAGGGAATTCGGTACGGCGCATTCGGTGCGCAGCGAAGAGAATAGTCGAAGCGCATTTCAATCTTTGAGTTTAGAACAACCGACGGGTAGATTGGGCGATGTCAGCGCGAGTGCGACCGGAATCAGTCGCGCGCAAGCCTCTTCTGAGGGAGGTGTGAGCACGCCGCCGAGGATTCAAAGGTCTCCGGCTCGACCGCCTCGCGTACATCCGCGCGTGCGAACGAGGAGCGAGGATTTCACAGCCATGTCGACTGCTCCGGTTCGAGTGTCGGCGGATTTGATGCGGAATTCCACGAGTTCACGGATGACGATGTTAGAATCCGTCGCACACGAGGCCGAAAACGAGCGCGCGATTCGCTTGTCCGAGGTATCCAAAGATTCCGCAGATGGTTTCGACGCCTTTAGATAGTTTCTTCCGCGACAAGAAATCATGTATATATGTAATAACTTATGTATTAGTTTGATAACGACTTGGCGAAGCGCTGCATCTCTCGCACGAAACCGAACACTTTTTCCGCCGTCGTCTTTTCGACGGCTTCGCCGTCCTCGCCCTTGGGTCGAAGCGCGGCGGTGACGATGTCGTCGAGCTCTTCCCCCGCCGGACGCTGTGCGTACTCGTCGACGAGATTAAACCTCCCCGGCTCTTCCGGGTCTTCGAGGAATAGTTTCCACGCCCCCGGGTACGCCTTGAACAGGCTTCCGTTACACCAAGGAAGCGGCCGCAACGAATACGTCACCGTCATTTTACCCAAAAATCGCTCTCGCATCCGTCGCACGTTCAACCCCACTCCGGCGTCTCCACTCGCCAGTCTCGGGTTCAACAGCACCACCGGACACCCCAACTCGTTCGCTCGACCGGTCGTTCGCTGCACCTTCTCCAAAGATATCGGATCCGGCGCCGCGAACACCACCACGCCGTCGAAATCCTCATCCACCAAATTTCTATCGTCCACGCTCGCCACGTCGAACGTCGCGGCGTCACCCCATCTCGCTCGAAGCATCGCCGCCGCTCCCGCGTCGGGGTACACCGCTCGCACCCGTCGTCCACCCTCGCTCAATCTCTGCGCGAACTCTCTCGAAATTTCCCAAACCTTGAGCTGATCGCCCGACTCGCTCATCACGTTGCCGCTGATCGGGTCCCAGAGCTCCGGGATGAGGAGCTCGACGATGCTCCCGGCGGTGCCTCGAGCGATGGCGTCGTTCGTCGCGCGCGCCGCCTTGCCGACGGCGTCGAAGAGATTATCCGGGAGCTCGTCGTCGTCGCGGGGACGGGAGACGGAGACGGAGACGCTCGGCGTCGCGGCGTCTTCATCGTCATCGTCGTCATCGCCCGAAGTGGATAGACGGGAAAACTTCCCGGCGCGGACGATGGGCGTCGCGCGAGACGCGAGAGACGCGGGAGAGGGGCGAGAGAGACTGACGGTCGGTCGCGAGCGCGCGTGGGCGAGAGCGGAGGGCGACATCGATCGACGGCGACGCGCGAAATGGGGCGAGGAGCGACACACGGTGGCGCTCTCGGGTGCGATGAGCGGCGCTTCGGGAACGGCGCCGACGGTGCTTCCGAGACCGACGCCGTTGCAAGCGGCGCCGCTGGCGACGTTGGTCATCGTCGGCGCGGTGGTGCTGTTTTTCGTGGTGACGATGGCGAGCGAGACGATGGACTTCGCGCTCGTGTGTGCGAATCCTAGATTGGCGATTATGACGCCATTGGCGTCGTATTATCGCGTCTTCACGTCGACGTTTGCGCACGGATCGTTTCCCCACGTGTTATTCAATTGTTTAGCGTTCACTCCAATGGCGAGCGCGCTGGAACGGAGCGTGGGGACGATCAACTTTGCCTGGCTCTTCGTCGTCTTCGCGCACGTCGGCTACGCGATAGCGACGGCGTCGGCGTACGCGCTTCTTCTCGGGCTCGGATACACGAGAGGGTACCACTCGTGCGCGATCGGTATGTCTGGTGTGGTCTTCGCGCTCATCGTGTGCGAGACGAACGTGAATGACGTGGGAAGGAGGAGCGTGTTCGGGTTGTTTGAAGTGCCAAGCGCGTGGTACCCCACGGCGCTGTTACTCTTCATTCAGCTCTTGGTTCCGGGGGTGTCGTTTCTGGGTCACGCCGCGGGAATGGCGACGGGGTATCTGTACGTGGCTGGATACCTGAACTTTTTACTCTTACGCGAAGCGCATGTGGAGATGATGGAGCAGTCGTTTGTGTGCACGCCGATTCGCGCAGTGCCTTCTTTCGTCTCGTCCAACGCCGAGCGTGGATTGAGACCGAACAGGGACGCGAGCGCGAGTTCATTCCCTTGGTTAACGTCTTCCCGAACGTGGGAACTTCCATCGCGCGTCAGCGACGCGACGCGCGCGTTCACGGGACGTGGTCAAAAGCTCGGCGGCTCGGGTTCGACGACTGGAGAATTAGCCGCCATCGTGAAAGTCAACCAAAAGGATCTGAATACGCTAGTTGAGATGGGATTCTCGGAGCACGCTTCGAGACGAGCGTTACAAGAGTGCGAGGGAGACGTAGCGCGAGCGACGCATGTGCTCACGGACGCCGCGGCGAACAGCGATGACGAATTGTAGATGGAGACTTTGCAACGTGTGGCAAACGTGGGAATGGGAATGTATTTTTATGTGTATTCGTATTATTGAAAACTGTTTGTTGCCGTTCTGTAAGTATGAACAAGCGAAAATCTTTGATGGTCAGCGCCATCGAAGTATCTTGAAGTACTATGACCCGTTCTGGCTCCGCACAACAGCGTCATCCTTTTTTTTCATTTTTTTATGCACGTGATTTGGTCATCACGCTAGTTTCTGATCCGCAGTCGGCTCGCGGCGAGCAAAATTGTGTTGCCCGCGGCGGCTGTGGACACCATGGTCGCGGTTGAGCGCGTCGACAAAAAGAAATACCGTCTCACACCCCCCAATGGCGCCCGCCTAGTGGTGCTACTATCGTTTCGTAACCGCAGGCCGCTGTGAAACGCCAAGATTTGTGACGAAACGTCACGCAACTCGTGCTTCTGCGGCCCGCGGCTGGCTAAAAGAATGATTCCTCTCTTCACTTCTCACGCAAAGAGACTCGCCAAAGAATTCCCATACCGAATGTATCCTCACTCACCAAGATGAAGCGAAAACTTCGCGGTCACCGAACGCTTAGGCGCCTTCCTCGGTGGCAGCCTTCAATACAGCGACGGCTTCTTGAACCTTGGAAGAGAGCGCATCCGGGGACTCAATCAAGTGAAGAACTTCGGATTGGTCCATTTCGAGCAACATACCGGTAATCTTGGCAGCGTTGGTCGCGTCCTTACCCTCAACGAGCGGGTAGAGCGCTTCGCCAAGAATCATGCGTTGCTGATCCGGAGAGGCATTGGTAAGCTGAGAGGCGAGGACAGCCATCGGGTTCGCGGGGGCTTCCGGCATGGGCGGCATCGGGACGGCGTTGACAGCCGCCGCGCTGTAACCGCGCATGTTTTGTCGCGCACCACGGCCACCGTTCGGGCCGCCGCGGCCGCCGCGGCCGCGTTGCGCGCCCGGTACGCCTTGGCGTTGTGGCATCGGCATACCGTAGCCCGGCATGCCCGGCATACCCGGTCGCGGGCCACCCGGCATCACCGGTTGGAAGCCGAAGCCCGGTTGCGGTTGCGGCGGCATCATACCCGGCGGCGCTTGGCCGTAGTACATTGGCACGCCCGGAACGCCCGGCGGCGGCATGTACGGCATACCGGCACCCGGCATACCGGCACCCGGCATGCGCTGAGCGAATTGCGCTTGGAGACGCATGCGGCGTTCTTCCTTGCGTTGCGCGAGAGCGACGTAGAGCGGCTTGGTACCGACCATCTTACCGTTCATTTCGGTGACGGCGCGGGTCGCCTCATCCGGAGAGGAAAAGGCGACGAAGGCGGAGCCTCGGGAAGAGCCAGAGGCATCGCGCATCACGCGGCAAGAGGTGATGGTACCGAACTCGTTGAACAATTCACGAAGTTTTTCATCATCGGTACCATCCTCGAGGTTCTTGATGTAGAGGTTGGCCCCAGCCATCTTCTCCATGCGCTCACGGCGCTCGGCGTCGAACTTCGCCTTCAACTCAGCCTCGCGCTCAGCCTTCTTTTGCGCGCGGCAGACGACCCACGTCTTCTCATCTTCGGTGTAGCCATCGAGCTTTTCCACCGCAGCGGCGGCACCTTCCGGTGACTCGAAGCACACGAAGCCGAAGCCCTTCGACTTGCCTTCTTCGTCCTTCATGATGACGCAGCTCGTGACGGCGCCGTGCTCGGCAAACTTCTCGCGCAACTTTTCTTCGCTCAAGTTTTCGCTCAAGTTCTTGACGTAAACGTTGTTGAACTTGGCTTCACCAGTGTTGGAGCGTTCGGCGCGTCGTTGGAACGGACCAACGTAGACTTGCTTGCCGACCAATTCCATGCCGTTGACGTTGTCGATGGCCGCTTGCGCCGCCTCCGCCGTCTCAAACTGCACGAAACCGTAACCCTTGGATTGGCCTTGGCCATCCATGGCAACCTTGGCGCTGGTGATTTGGCCGAATTGCGCGAACGTGTCCAAAAGCGCCTTGTTATCGATGCTCTTATCGAGGTTCTTGATGAACACGTTACCGACGCCGCTGCGTCGAACCGCCGGGTCGCGCTGCGAGTACAAGACGCGAATCGGCTTGCCGTTGATGACTTGAAAGTTGAGCACATCGATGGCGTGGGACGCGTCCGACGGCGATTGGAAGTTCACGTACGCGTATCCCAACGATCGACGGGTGATCAAATCGCGGCACACGCGAATGGACACCACCGGTCCGATGGAGGAAAACTTCTCGTACAATTGAGCCTCCGTCACGGAGGTTTCCAAGTCACCGACGTACAAAGACGACGTTCCCGCGCCCGGCTGTTGCGCCCCGGCGGCGGCGTTGGCGGCGTTGGCGGCGGTATTTTCACCTTGCGTTTGCGTCGCGTTCGCGGACGCATTCGCGGCGGGCGCCGGCGCGGCGGCGGCGGCGGACATCACGCGTGGAGATCGCGCGAAAGATGCGGCGCGAGCGAGATTTTCGCGCGCGGGAATTCCCTGAGTGCGTCGCGGATCGAGCGCGAGCGCGTGCGAGATGCGACGGTCGTAAAACGGATCGATTCGTTTTACGTCGCTTCGGCGTGCGTGCGTGGAACGATCCGAGCGCGCGCGCGTGCGTGTGACGCGTGTCGCGTCGACGCGACGACCGCTCGAGACGTCCTCGCGCGCGCGCGGCGCCGCCGCCGCGACCGCGTGGCGAGGGGGGGTACACGACCGGTCACGACTCGTCGCGCGCACCACCACCACCCGGCACCGCGCGCCTCGTCCACCCACCACGGCGGCGCGCGTCTCGCGCCTCGCGATCGGGGTTTCTGGGTGTGTTTCTATGGAGAAGCCCTAATGGTGTGTACGCAAAATGGGGGGCGATGATAAATAAAAATAAATAAAAATTCGGACGTATGGAATCACGCGCGCCCACGGCGCGCCGGGACGGGACCGGCGCCGCGACCGGCGCCGCGACCGGCACCGCGCGTCGCGCGTCCCTCGTCGCGCGTCCCTCGTCGCGCGCGCGGAGGATGGTGGACGCGTCGTCGGCGGTGACGTCGACGAGCGGCGGTGGAGGACGAGGGGGTGCGGGTGAGGAGAATGGGGCGTCGGTGGGGACGCGCGCGCGCGCGAGGAGGCGCCGCGCGTCGGTCGATTCCTCGTCGAAGAGAGAGGACATGCCCCCGCCGAGGTGGACGACGCGAGCGCGGAGGGGACCGTCTCGAGAGACGGCGACGGTGCTGGACGAGGACGAGTACACGGCGCGGTTGGAGGCGATCATCGAGCGGGATTATTTTCCAGACTTGAGGTCGAATCGGTTAAAGGCGGCGCTGTTGGAGGCGACGAGGGCGGGAGACGCGGCGGCGATGGCGGAGATACACGGTGAGATGGCGAGAGAGAGGATCGCGAGGGTGGGGTCGCGGGGAGGCGTCGTCGGAACGCCGAGCATCGGGGGGTCGGGGACGACGTCGGCGGCGGCGGGAGACGACGAGAGTTGGGAGACGGAGACGCCTCGGAGGAGAACGCGCGATGAGTTCGATCGCGATGAGAAGTACGACGAAGAGTGTGATCGAGAGGGAGGGGGGACGTCGTTGGCGTACGATCAAGATCGACACCTGAGCGTGGATGGATTTTTGGCGCAGTATACTTCCGAAGACAACGCGGCGTTTAGCGAAATCGTCGCGCGGACCGACGCGCGACGCGAACTGAAAAAGCGACACTTGGAGGCGATAACGGCTCCGCCATCGCATCGATTAGCTTTAGCCGCCGAGTTGAAGGCGTCTGATTCATCGGCGTTGGTACCTCACACGTCGGAGAGCGACACGTCTTCGGGTAAGGCGTTAACGACTGTCGGTCACGATAGCATCTACAACTCTCCGCAAGGATTGGCATTATCGGTGAAAGAGCGTCAACAGATGGTTGTCGGGGAACCGAAGGAGACTGTCGCGAAAAACACGAGATTCGTGCCGCCGAAAGCACCGAGTCTCGATGGGAAGGGTGGTAAGACTCCGCAAACGAAACAGTACGAACGCGTGCACACTCCAAACTTTACGCCAGGAGTCGACGCGAGCCCGCTGATGACGTGGGGTGAGATCGCGTCCACGCCTTTGCGATTAGAAGATACAGCGAGCGATCCGAGCGCAGGAAAGTTCACGTTGAAGCAGTCGAGCGTGAGAGAGAAAAAGTTACGTGAACTGACGTCGAAGAACTCGAGAGCGTCGGCGACTCCGACGCCAAGGACGAGGCGAGGAGCGCCCACGCCGAACGGTCTTTCGTCCGCGGCGAAATCGTTGCTTCGTCGAGTCACACCAGCGAGACGTGCGACCACACCGAGAGGAGATTTAGACGCGGCGCTGCGTAAATCGTACAGTGGACGAACACCGAAAGCGTCGTCGGTTCGATGTTCGACGGCACCCAAAGGCGAAGACGGCGGCGGCGGCCTACTTAGACTCGATTAGATTTAGCAACTCATCAGTGCACTATATCACTACATCGTGTAATTTATTCTAGCTAATTGATTTCGGTCCTAAAACCTTACACAAGCTCATCCAAGGGGAAAGCCTGAGTGAGCAGTTGTGGAATGGATTCCGGGTTCTCGAAGCGTTCGCGTAACTCGACCTCTTGCGTCGGCACCAAGTGCAGTGAGTTACGCAAGTACGTCGGGTTGACGTCAATATCCCAACCATACGCCTCCTTGATTCTCTTCAAGGTTTGTACTTGACGAGGCGCCGTTGCCAAGTGCTCTTCGTACACCAAGTGTACGTACTGTCGGCGACGAGCGCGCATCTCGTTCATGAAGAATTCAATCCAATCGTGCCTTTCTTGGAAAGTTTGTTTGAACTTTTCAAAGTCAAACGCGACTGGCGTCGGCAATGGTTGATCCTTCGATTCAGGTTTCAACGGATCAGCGTATTTCATCCAAACTCCAGTGTCTTCTGCAGCCTTCAGCGAGGCGTACTGAGCGAGAATGTTTGCTCGCTCGAGGAAGAAAACACTCGCCTTCGGAAACTCGTCGAGAATCGTTCTAGCGATACGGCGCGTTGCTCTAGCACCCCCGATCGCATTGTTCCAACCGATTCTCGTCATGACGTAACGATAACCGTGCCTCGCTGCGCCGAGCAAGAGCTGATCGAGGAACGTACGCGGGTGGTTGACCAAGTTGTTGAAGACATCTTCGTCAACACCGAGCTGCAAAATTCTTGGCTTCATATCCTGTGTGACCCAGTCCATCTCTAACGCGCGTTCGGACCACAGATCACCGATATCCAAGAATCTATTATACAATGGAATATCAGAGTGGAAACCGGAACCATCTTCCCACACGACGGTATCTTCATCGGCGTCGAAGGCTTGACGAAGAAGCTCTGACATCAGCTGCGCGCCCGATCGAGCAGTGTTCGCAAGAATCACGAGCTGAGCGGAAACGTCGTCGGTGCCCAGCAAACTCATTCGACGGTTGACAAGCTTTTCCGTCATGGTGTCGACGTTATCTGCTTCTGACCAACGCACTTGATCAAGAACGAAATCGAAAATGAAAGACGAGGGATCGTGCACGTAGTTGAGCGTCCAGTCTACCAGACGTCTCGTCTTGGCTTCTGGATCACATCCAGTCCACGATTTCCCGAGCGTGAAGTGATCGAGGGCGGTCGCATCCGGATAGAGTTTCTTCACCTCTTTGCATGGAACCTTGATGCGCCAAATCTTCTCCGGGTCATTCTTGTCAACGACGAGCTTCGAGCCCCTCTTCGACACGCGGTCACCCACCAACACTTCGTGATCAACTTGTTCTAAGCACATATCACGCTCATCCTGACCACACAAGAGCGGATAAGCGGTGTCACGATCTAAAATCACAGCATTGTCGAAGTGCAACAACTTCAACGTCAGGTACATGGGTCCAGTCCACGCGTTCGCGATGCAGTGCTCGTCGAAAGGAATAGCGTCTAGGTACTCCTTGTTCGTGATGAGCGACGCAAATAACGCCGAATGCTTCTCCAACGCACCCATGAAACCGGCCGAGGCGAAGCGTTTATCTCCACCTGGATCTGCGACTAAAAACACCTCTTTACCGAGCGTGGCCGTGACAGAGAACAAATCCGTCGGGTCTCGCAAGAGCTCGATGTTCGTATCCATATACAACCCCCCGTGATGATACAAAATTTCGAACTTCATCAAGTCTCCAATCATGGAGAACACGTTTTGGTGCGATTTCAGGTTATACTTTAACGCACGTTTAATGGTGTGGTACGTGTAGGGAAAATTTTCCGCCGTAATGTCAGCGCTCCGCCACAGCTTGATCTTCCAACCCACCTTGTGGAGAATCTGCTTGTTCTGATTCAAGAAGGCTCGCTTCACGTTTGGTAGCTCTGAACCGAGCCAAATCGTGTGACCTACGGGCTTCACCTTCAAGTGATGCAACTGTTTACCAGCCGTAGCATCGGGATCGTTTCCATCCGTGCCGTCCTCGGGGATACTCTCCTGTCCTACCGAGGGCGACTTTGCCCCCAACTCTGCAAACCGCCGAATCTGCGCGTGCCTCTCACCCTCTCGGATGCACCCGAGCGCCACCGCGACAGCGACGGCGATGAGTGAGATCACTCCCACGAACCCTCTCACGGTGATGAACCCGTCTCTCTTCGACGTTCGCCTCGCGCTCCCTGACGCGCTCGCATCGCTCGATCGCGTCTCATCGAACATCGCATCCGACGTCGACGCTCCCAACAGCGCCGCCCGCTCCGCCCCGGACGCGCTCATTCGAGAAAACGTCATCGAATCTCTCATTCGCGCGCAAACTCACCCCCCGCGCGCGCTCCCGACGACGCGTCTCTCCCTCGGAGACGACCAAATCGAAGGGTGTTACGGCGCGCGGTCGCCCACGGATTCGAACGCCGCTCTCGAACCTCCGAGCTCGTCGATCGCCGCTCGCGCGACGCCGCGATCGATTCCGACGCTCGCTCGAACGGCCCTCTCTCGTTCGCTCGCCTCCGTCGACGACGATGCGGTCGCCCGCGCGACTCGCGGTCTGGCGCGAACGCGCGCCGGCTCGACCGACGACTCGCCCGCGTTCACGACGGTTTGGGATCTCATCGCTTTCGTCGAGGCTACACTGCGACTCTGGACTCGCATTCAATCTTCAGGAAGACTAACTGACGACTATTCCCAATCGGAGACGAACGCGCCACGTGGCCGTTCGACTCGGCGCGAGACGACGACGCGCGAGCGTGCGCGAGAGGGGCGCTCGACGACGGCGCGCGAGAGAGCGCGGGGATGTCGGCGTGCGTCGGCGCGTGTTGCGGGACGTGTTTCGCGACGACGTGCGCGAATGCGTGCCGTGGGCGCGGTGATGCGTCGGAGAGGAAAGAGAAAGATGACGCGACTCGAGACGTCGAGGGAGGCGGAGGTGCGAACGGGGAGACGTCCGAGGGCGCGACGCGGGTGAATTGGCGCGCGCGATACGCGATGGGGTTCATCGCGATCGCGTTCGCGACGTGGGTGATGCGAGACGCGGGTGGGGCGTCGAAGATGGGAGACGCGTTCGGTTGGGCGTGCGCGGACGAAGCGGCGACAGGAAGACGCTCGTGCAAACACGAGGTGGCGGTGCGCGTGGGATTGGGAAACGCGTTTTTCTTCGCGTTGATGTTCATCTGTACGTTTGGCATCAGGGAGGATGAGCGAGCGAGCGTGCGGACGCGGTTGAACGACAGTTACTGGCTCGCGAAGACGTTGGCGTGGGTGGGATTGGTGTGCGCAGCATTCGCGGTGCCTCTGGACGACTACGGCGGTCTCGTGAACGCGAATAGATTCTTTGCGTCGATTTTCTTGCTCGTGCAGATCATCGTTTTGCTGGGATGGGTGTACGACCTGAACGACAAGCTCATGAAAAGGATGGAAGACGAGTCCTCTTCGACTTCATCCTCTTCGAGCCTGGCGATGTTGCTCGCGAGCGCGTTGGTCTCTTACGGTGGAGCGTTCACCTTGCTGGGCTTTATGTACAAATACTGGGCACCATCTTCCGAATGTTCGAGAAACATAGCACTCATCACGTGCATGTTTATTTTTTGCGTGATTTTCACAGTCATTTCTTTACACGGAAGAGTCAATGGTGGACTCTTCACGTCTGGTTGCATGACTCTGTATTGTTTTTACGCACTAGCGTCGGCGCTCGCATCTGAGCCTAAAAATTACACCTGTGCTCCTTCTACTTCTGGAGATTTAGATTCCGTGCTCGCCGTGATAAGTTTCTTCTTCGGTTTGTGTGCGCTAGGCGTCACCGTGCAAAGCAGCTCGTCCACCAGCGCATTCGCGGGCGACTTCAACGCTGAAGATCCAACGTCTAGATACACTGTTTCATTCTTCCATTTTGTCTTCTTCACTGCAAGCTCGTACTGTGCGATGCTTTTCGTCGACTGGACGAACGGTAAGAACCCGCACGGTGCTGGTTGGGAGAGCGCGTGGGCAAAAGTCTCGTGTGCCTATTTCAGCGCTTTCCTCTACACGTGGGCACTCATCGCTCCCTTGGTGCTCCGCAATCGCGACTTTTAGATCATGAAATACTTTCGTGTAATTTACAACCCTAAAGATGCGCTCTGCATTTAGGTTTACGCAACTACTTGAACCTCCATTTGCTGGGGCGCCATGTCCACCTGCGCGTGAGAGCTCTTCTTTGATAACACGCGCTGAAACGTCTCACGCAATGATTTCTTGTGGACTGGCTCGCTAAACTGCCGAGCGGAATCGGCCACGCTAACAGCGGTCTTTGAACTCTTCTTCCTTGACAATACGCGCTGAAACCTCTCACGCAATGATTTCTTGTGGACTGGCTCGATTAACCGCTGAGCAGTATCGGCCACGCTAACAGCGGTCTTTGAACTCTTCTTCCTTGACAATACGCGCTGAAACCTCTCACGCAATGATTTCTCGTGGACTGGCTCGATTAACCGCTGAGCAGTATCGGCCACGCTAACTGCGGTCTTTGAACTCTTCTTCCTGGATAATATGCGCTGAATGTTCTTTTTGAACGAAGTTTTCTGGGCAAACTTGTCATCTTTGTTTGATCCGATTTCATCCGAATTCTTCACGGTCGTACGGTGCCAGTTGAGTTTAATAGGACTCTCTTCTTTGTTCGCCAACACTCTGAATGTGTCGTCTGCATTGCTCTGCGCGGCTATGATCATAGGTGTCAAGCCGTCTGCATCGGTTCTTTCTTCGTTAGCACCCGCCGCAATCAATACTTCCGCCACGTGAAACGTATTGGACTGCGCAGCAATGTGCAACGGTGTCATTCCTCGAACGTCGGGGATGTCCAATTTCACCCCGTTTGCCTTTGATAACATTCGGACCGCATCAACTTCGTGATGCTGCGCCGCCACATGGAGGGGCGTCCATGAATTTTCATCTTCGACCTTGTTTACGTTTGCTCCCGCACTGCACAATATTTCAACCACGGCGGCGGCGTTGTACCGCGCCGCCGTGTGTAGTGCTGTCCACCCTTTGTCATCAGTCTTCTCCAAGTCTGCATTTCCTGTGTTCAGTAGCATGAGGGCAGCGTCAGCGGAATCACCTTGCGCCGCGGCGTGCAAAGATGCCGAGCCATCTTTGTCGACCTTGTGCACGTCTGCTTTGCCTTCAGTTATTAGGACTCGGATCGCATCGACCGCGTTGTATTGTGACGCAATGTGCAAAGGCGTTCGTTCTCTCTTTGAACTCAATTTCTTGTCAAGCCTGCGTTCTTTCAACATGATTTGAATAGCCTGGACACAGTTGTACGCCGCAGCGACGTCCAACGGCGTCAACCCATCATGGTTTGCCTTGTTGACATCTACAGCGCGTTCTTTCAGGAAAATTTCTATCACGTCCACGGAATTTTTACGCATGGCCACGTGCAATGGTGTGCATCCATCTTTATCCACTTTGTATAGCGGATTTTTGCCTTCCCTGACGAGGATTCGCGCGACATCTGCGGCGTTCTTGTCCGCCGCAACGTGGAGACATGTGCGCCCACTCAAATCTTCCTTGCCGGCATGAGCGCCATTTTTCAACAAAAATCTGGTCGCATCAACTTCATTTCGCTCTGTCGCTACGTGCAATGGCGTCCATCCATGCCCATCGGTCACGTTCACATCCGCTTTGGCGTCCACTAAGGCTCGCATCGCGTCGCAAGCATTGTATTGCGCAGCGGTATGTAGAGGCGTCAATCCGTTATAGTCTACTTCATCCATGTCGACTTTCCCTTCCTCAAGCAGCATACGCACCGTATCGGTGAAGTTCAATCCCGCCGCGAAGTGCAGAGCCGTCCATCCTTGAAAGTCGCGATCGCCTGTGTTCGCCCCAGCTCGCAACAGGGTGCGAACCGCGTCGGACGCGCCGGCGCCAGCCGCGATGTGCAAAGGCGTGCATCCATCTTGATCATACGCGTTCACGTCCGCCAAGCCCTCATTCAGTAACACACGGATAACGGCGATCATGTTGTTGTGCGCCGCGATGTGGAGAGGCGCTGCACCGCCGCTCGTCGCCGCCTCTGCGTCGGCGTCGCACTCCTTCAAGAGCGCGCGCGCGGCGTCCGTCGCGTCGTACTGCGCGGCGACGTGCAGCGCCGTCCAACCCTCTTCCTCACCTCTCTCAACGTCTGCTCGACCCTCGTTTGTCAACACTCGAACGACATCGGACTCGTTCTGTTGCGCCGCCAAGTGCAGCGCGGTCCACTGGCTGCGATCGGTTTCATTCGCGTCGACGCCGCGTTCCGTCACCAGCATTCGAACGACGTCCACCGACCCGTTCAGCGCCGCCACGTGCAACGGCGTCAAACCATCCTTCGCGACTCTCCTCGCGACCGTCCTTCGCGTCTTGACGTGATTCGCGACGAGATATCGTCGCAACGCCGTCGCCAATTTCCCAGAGGCGTCGATTTCGGAACACTCGACATTCGCATTCGCGTTCGCGCCCACGGCGACGCTCGACGTCGACGTCCCCCGCGCATCGTTCACAGACGTCATATCACGCGTATTCCGTTCGTTCACGCGCGACGACGACGCGCGTCGACGTGTGACGCGCGAAATTACATTACATTCTCCACCAATTACATTGAATATACCACCGAGGGATGCAACAGCAAAATGAAATGAATCGCCGCGGCGCCGCGCCGTTTCCGAAGATGCACGCTCATCGACGTCCACGTCGCGTTCTCGGCGATCCATCGCGCGTTTTGCTCGCGCGCGCGCGCCTCGCGGCTCTCTCGTTGCCCAGCGCGGCGAGATACGCCACGAGCGCGAGCACGGAGACGTCGACGACGCCCGCGAACGGGGAGACGTCTCCGGCCATCGCGGCTCTCGGCGCGAGAACGAACGCCGCGGTCGCGATCGAGGTCGCCGTCGCGCGCGCGTCGGTCGCGATCGTCGTCGTCGTCGTCGTCGTCGTCTCGATGGCGCGCGCGCGCGCCATCGAGCGCGCGCGCGCCTCGACGCGTCGTCTCGAAACGCACCGTCCGCGGCCTCGCACCGCGCGCGCGGGCACCACCGTCGACGACGACATCGTCGGCGACGTCGTCGTCGGCATCGGCGGCGGCGGCGGCGGCGGCGACGCGCGGCGTCGCGCTTCGAGGGGCGACGTCGACCGACCGAACGAACGAACGAACGAACGACCGACCGACCGACCGACCGACCGACCGATGGATTGTTGGATTGTGGCGCGCCTCCTATTTTTCAAAATGTTCGGGTCGTTAGTGTATATAAAGATTCAAACGTGAGTATCGTTGTGTTTGAAACAAACTCGCGCGGAGTCCCCCCGCGCACGAGTCGTGACCGGTCAGAGGAAAAAGAGCCGACCCTATCCACACGAACCGATCCGTCGCGAAAAGCCGGACGCGGGCGTCGACGCGACGGCGACGAGAGGCGCGCGCGACTCGGCGAGGCGCGACACATCGACGCGAGCGAGTGATTCGCGTGTGATTTAACCTTCGTTCGAACGTTGTTCATCGGCGCGAGCGTGAGCCGAAGATGTCGACGACGATGCGCGCGAACTTTGCGCAAAAGCAATCATCCGTCGCGGGCGCGCGCGTGCGAGGAAAGAACGTCAAGTCCGTTCGCGCGGTGCGAAGCGCGACGCGCGTGAGCGCGGGGTTGAACGTCGATTTGACGGGTAAGAAGGCGTTCGTCGCGGGTGTCGCGGACGACAACGGCTTCGGTTGGGCGATCTCCAAGGCGCTCTCCGAGGCCGGCGCGGAGGTCATCTTGGGTACCTGGGTCCCGGCGTTGAACATCTTCGAGACGTCCTACAAACGCGGCAAGTTCGACGAGTCTCGTAAGTTGAGCGATGGCTCCATGATGACGTTCTCCAAGATTTACCCGATGGATGCCGTCTTCGACGACATGGATGACGTCCCGGAGGACATCAAGACGAACAAGCGTTACGCCGGTAACGAAAAGTGGACCGTCAGCGAAGTCGCGAAGTGCGTCGAAGAAGACTTCGGTAAGATTGATATTCTTGTTCACTCCTTGGCCAACGGTCCGGAAGTCGCCAAGCCGTTGCTCGAAACCAGCCGAAAGGGTTACTTGGCTGCCATCTCCGCCTCTTCGTACTCCAACGTTTCCATGATCCAACACTTCGGTCCGTTGATGAACAAGGGCGGTGCGGCCATCTCTTTGACCTACCTCGCCTCCGAAAAGATCATCCCGGGCTACGGTGGTGGTATGTCCTCCGCCAAGGCGGCTCTCGAGTCCGACACTCGTGTGCTCGCGTTCGAAGCCGGCCGCAAGTGGGGTATCCGTGTCAACACCATCTCCGCCGGTCCGCTCGGCTCCCGTGCGGCCAAGGCCATCGGTTTCATCGACAAGATGATCAACTACTCCTTCGCCAACGCGCCGCTCAACGAGAAGCCGCTCGAAGCCATCGAAATCGGTAACACCGCCGCTTTCTTGTGCTCCCCGCTCGCGTCCGGCATCACCGGCGCCACCATCTACGTCGATAACGGCTTGAACAACATAGGTTTGGCGCAAGATGCTCGCTCCCTCGACTAAACGTCTCCACGCGAGCTAGGATTACTGCGTACAAGTATCAATAGAGTGTCGCGAGCTGCCTGGCTTGACGCAGTTGGGATTGAAACCGTGCATTTAATACCATCAGAGCCTCATTCATTTAGGGATTGAAACCGCGCGCATTCGTTTCATCCTCGATTTCGCTTTTTTCATCGTTCGCTTCGCCTCTTCGCGCGTTTGCACCCCTCGAGAGATGTCTTCGCGCTCTCTGCGGGCGGCCGGCGAAATGCCAGCCCTAGCAACACGCGGGTTTTACCGCAGACTACGTCGCGCATGTCCACGACGCACCTCCTCGTCACGCTGCGAAGAGGTACCGCCGGCAAGCCGAAAACTGTTCTCAGCACACTCGCTTCACTCGGTCTGCGTCGCACCAGAGACGCGCGCTTACTCCCGAACGACGAGGGCGTCCGCGGGAAGTTGAATCAAGTAAAGCACCTCGTGCGAGTGGAGACGCTCGAGGACGCGGAGAAGCGGTTAGCGGAGGCTGAAGCGAAACGCGCGGCGCGAGAACCCCTGACGGTGACGCACTGATGTTGCGAGCGGCGAGTTACGAATCTCTGAGCGGTTCCCTCGCGAAGAGCGAGACGTCGACCCGAAGGAACACTCGGGGAAAAGGCGGACAGAGTCGAAGAAAGGAAAGCAGAGGGAAGATGCGAGCGGTGTCGAGCTCGAGCGGTGCGTTTCCGACTGAGCAAGTATTGGAGGTGTGGCGCACGAGCGATGCGGTGGCGTTCGACGTGGACTCCACTGTGTGCATAGATGAAGGTATCGACGAGCTCGGCGTGTACGTCGGCACGGGCGAAAAGGTGGCAAGAATCACGAAGGAAGCGATGGAAGGAGGGCTTCCGTTCGGTGAGGCTTTGCAGCGACGATTAGAAGCGATGGCGATTTCGCGTGAACTGTTAGAAAGCTACGTGAAGGAGCACCCGCCAAAGTTTTCGCCTGGCATCAAGGAACTCGTCGCCAAATTGCACGCGCAAGGCAAAGACGTTCACCTCATTTCTGGTGGCTTCAGACAGATGATCGCCCCCGTCGCGACCGAGTTGGGGATTCCGAGCGAAAATGTCCATGCGAACACGATCGTTTTCAACGAAGACGGTTCGTTGAAGGGCTTTGACGACAAAGAGTTCACATCCCGTGCCGGAGGCAAGGCGGACGCCGTCAAGTTCATAAAGTCAACGAAAGGGTACAAACACGTCGTGATGATAGGTGACGGAGCGACCGATCTCGAGGCCAGAGCATCAGGCGGCGCTGACATCGTCATCGGGTACGGTGGCGCGCAGCGGCGAGAAAAGGTTGTTGCAGAGTCTGACTGGTTCGTAACCGAGTTTGATACTCTCGTCAACGCCTTATAGGTGACGCGTTCGCGCGTTAATTCTAATATAATTGAAGAAATTGTATACATCACCCGTGTCCATCTCCCGATTTCGTCGCTACCTTTCGTCTTTCTCGACGCACGTCTCTTCGCCGGCGCCGCGCCGACGAGAGCGAACAAAAAACCTCAGGCTCCATTCGCACTCGCGCGCGCGTACGGGCAGGGCACAGTTGTGTGCACCTGGTGCGCGCGCTCGAGCCGGTGGATCAGATGTCGTCACAACAAGCGTCCGGACGCGCCGACGTCGAGATGTCGAACGCTACGGGTGAAGAAACGACGTCGGCATCGAAGACTCGAGATTCCGACGAGTCCAAACTTCGCGTTGGAAAACTCGACGGGAAGACGGTGCACTTCGTCATCGAGAGCTCGTTCGTGGGCAATCAGATTGATCGATTGAAGCAGCAGATTGGGTATCTGCGCAAGCTTCGAGTGGGCGATCGATTCGTGCTTCCAGGATCGGGATCGAGCAGAGCTCGAAAGGAGAGGCATTTCGGCGCGGTGGACATCGGTGTCGGTCAGGGGTTGAATGTGAACGCGAAGACGTACTTCACCAACGCGGAGTGGATGTACGCGTATCGAGAACTACCGTTGTACGCGCATCTCTCGGACGTTCGCTCGACGGACTCGGTGAAGGCGAAGTTTGCGAGGAAGAGAGATGGAAGCGGACACGCGGAACTGACGCTGGCGGACGTCAACCAGGCTGTCGTTCGTCCCGTAGATAGTTTAGAGTGCGAAGCTAATCGAACGCTAGAGCGAGCGAGATTGACGGAGTTGGAGCGTTTGAACGGCGAATTGCGCGAACTTGAAGGATCGAGTGCAGTGAGTGATGTCGAGCGCAAACTTAAGCTCGAGAATCGCGTCAAGCAGCTCGAGTTGGTACACGTGCAGCGTCAAGTTCGGAATAAGCTCGTTCTCGAGCAACAGAAAATCATGAAAATGACGGAACGCGCTTACAAGAAGATGGTTAAAGAAGATCTGAAGATATTATCAGAGAAAAAGAAACAGGCTGAGAAGAAGGAGAAACAAGAGCAAACCGCCTTCTTGCGCGCCGTCGTGGCCATGCGTAAACGCATGAATGAAGAAGCCAGTAGTGCGCGTGATGAACGCGTTTCCAGAAATAGGGCTATACTCAGAATGCACGAGAGGATGAACCGAGAGTTTATGCGGAAAGCTCGTGATGAGAATTCAGAACGCTTAATGCGCTTGGAGGCGCTCAAGGCGAACGATTTAGCCGCATATCGCGAGTTGCTCGCGGAAGCGAGAGGACGTGAGACGGACATGGGAGGTGAGGGTGAAGGCGATAAATATGAGGCTTTGACACAATTCTTGAACGCAACCGAAACGTATTTAACCAAGCTTGGAAGTAAAATAGCCGCCGTGAAGATTGAACAAGCTCGCTCAGAGGCTGCCGCTGCTGCCGCCACTGAGGCGGAGGCGAAGGGCCTCTCTGAAGATCAAATCAAAGCCATCGCGGAAGATGCGGCAAAAGACGCAGCGCTTGAGAAGGGTGAATCGATCTTGGACGGTGCCGCCGATGGTGGAGATACAAAGGAGAGATACTACGCGATGGCGCATAGCACGCAAGAGATCATCACTCATCAGCCGCGCATGCTCACCTTTGGTCAACTTCGCGATTATCAGCTAGTGTCTTTACAGTGGATGGTGTCGCTGTACAACAACAAGTTAAATGGTATTTTAGCAGATGAGATGGGCCTAGGGAAGACCGTTCAGGTGTGCTCGCTGATTGCGTATCTGTTTGAAAGCAAGCAAAACTATGGTCCGCATCTCATCATCGTACCAAACGCGGTCATCGTGAACTGGAAAGCAGAAATCAATCGCTGGCTACCGAAATTGTCTTCTGTGTTTTACGTCGGTTCTAAGGAAGCTCGGGCGAAAATCTTCCAGCAGCAAGTCCTGCAACTTAAATTTAACGTGTTAGTCACCTCGTACGAGTTCATCATGCGAGATCGGTCAAAGCTGAGCAAAGTGGCATGGAAATACATCATCATCGATGAAGCACAGCGCCTGAAAGATCGTGAAGGGCGATTGAGTCGGGATTTAGACAAGTTCAGGGCGCAGCGACGATTGCTTCTCACTGGTACGCCGCTACAAAATGAACTATCCGAGTTGTGGTCTCTTCTCAATCTTTTGTTACCAGAGGTGTTTGATTCGTCAAAAGTATTTCAAGCGTGGTTCGGCAATTCAAAGGGCGGCGAAGGCGACGGAGAGGATTGGATAGAGCGAGAGAAGAAGGTGATCGTCATCAGTAGATTGCATCAAATCCTCGAACCTTTCATGCTGAGACGTTTGGTTCAAGACGTCGAGAGTAAACTTCCGCCTCGCATCACCGTGGTGGTTCACTGTCCTTTCAGCGCCTTCCAGTCGACTTGTTACGATTGGGTGCGCAAAACCGCTACGATCCGCGTTCAACCCGGTACCAGATTGGGTCTCGCCGCGCAGCAAAACTTTAGAGGCTATTTGCCGATTCAAAATCGAGCCATGGAGCTGCGCAAGCTATGCAACCATCCAATATTGAGCTACCCACCGGAGAAGGGCGGCGATTTCCGCGGTCCGGATCTCATACGCGCATGCGGAAAGTTATGGATCTTGGATAGGTTACTGATCAAGTTGCAACGATCAGGTCATCGCGTGCTCTTATTTTCCACGATGACGAAACTCCTCGACTTACTGGAGACGTACCTCCAGTGGAGATGGAACACGCCGGATGGACAAGACTTGAAGTATTGCCGCATCGACGGGACCACATCTCTCGAACAGAGAGAGATCGCCATCAATGATTTCAACGCGCCGCACAGCGACAAGTTCATCTTCTTGCTCTCCATCAGAGCAGCCGGACGTGGGTTAAACCTGCAGACCGCGGACACGGTGGTCATGTACGATCCAGATCCAAATCCAAAGAACGAGGAACAAGCCATCGCTCGCGCACATCGCATCGGTCAAAAGCGAGAAGTGCGCGTCATTCACTTTGAAGCCGTCGATGACGATATCAGCGCGAAGACATCAAAGGGTAAGAAGACAGAAGTGGGATGGGGGGGTCCAAACAGAAGTTACTGTGAATCACTCGAATCGTCCGTGCGAAACGTCATTCAGAAACAGAAAATCGAAATGGCCGCCGAGATTGTAGATGCGGGTAGATTTGATGGCCAAACCACTCACGCAGAACGTCGTGAGACGCTTGAGAATCTCTTGTCGAGTCAAGCGAATGGTAAACGGGTGGAAGTCAATGTTCCTCCGCTCAAGGAACTCAATGGTAAGGTCGCTCGATCGAAAGAAGAATGGGAATTGTTCAATCGATTGGATGAAGAGCTCGATTGGCCGGGTGCGCTGATGAGCTCCGCGGAATGCCCGTCTTGGATCAAATATACTCGGGAAGAGATCGACCAGGCTGTCTTTGCGAGTAGCAGAGCAGCGCAAACGAGTGTCAGCGAAATTAATGAAAACATGGGCCGTGGCGCTCGTAATGCCATAAAGTCAGTCAACTCATCAGTTTGGAGTCACGAGGAACGCGACGCGAGTGATTTCATCGATAGGACAGGCATCACCGGCGAAGATGAGGATGACGAAGAAGAGGATATCATTCGAGAAGGTTCCATGGAGGATATCGGTGATATCGACATTGGGGCGCTTGGCGCCGACGATGATGAGATCGATGACACGACCACCATGAATACCGCCGAAACTGCAAACACCGCCGAGGAAAGCGATGATTTGAAAACTGCGATAAAACGTCATGCATCCGAATTGGATGAGAATAGTAAGCGATTGCGAAACGAATAGCGACGTTGTAGATATCGTTGGATCAATTTACAAACACTCTAGAACTTCATTCGATTCAAATCGCCTCTTTTTCACGCGCTTCAGCAGCCTGGAGAAGCTCGACGACTTCAGACACAAAGCGCTGTGCGCTTCTGTTAGCCGCGATGGTCGGTATTATCACTTCGCGAAGGAGCGTGCGTTTCTTCTCGCCGAGAATTTCAGATTCCCACGTGTCGACCGAGGTGGTCGCACTCAGTGGACCGAGGAACTCTGCACAAATCTCGCGCAGTTGAGGTTCGGCACCGACAAAAGCAGTGCGCGGATCATCTCCGCATTCGTTTGCCAAATGGCGCACGTACGCGGCAAGCCAAGGTCGGTATTCGGACGTAGAGGAGAGAATCGACGCGCCAGAGATGAGAACTTCTAAGTGTCTTCCAGTTTCTCGACCAGCCGTTTGTCCACTCGATTGCAAAAGAGCAGATGGTCCCATGTGGGCAGCGGCGCGCGCAGCGCCGATTTGCAGTGCTTGCACTTCTCCGACTCCAGAGCTACCGGGCTGACGAATGCGAGACGTGAACTCAGATCGAAGGAACGATTGATCCGCAACTCGCGCCCACGTTTTCAAACCACTGTGGTACACGTAGGCATGACCGTTTGTGAACGTGAAGATCGGTGCTCCGGATTTGGACAAACGAACTTGGGACAAAGCCACTCCAGAACGCCCCGACGTACGCACGAGCGCCGAGCAATCAGCTTGGAGTGCGCAAGTTTCTTTACCCGGAGTGACGTTCCAAACGAGAAGCTTGTAATCTCTGGTGACGATCAGCAAGGATGCATCATCCTGACCCGATACCACGAAGGCGGCGCTGTCTGGCAAAAGCAAAGTCGGCATGTATCGACGACCAGACGGAGTGTAAAGCTGCAATGAACCATCTTCAAAAGCGACGGCGCTGAAGTACTTGTTACCACTTGCGTGAGTCGCCCGACGATCGATACGATCCGTCCACTTGATCTTGCCTGCTTTAGAGCACACCAACTCGACAGCTCGCTCTTGGTTCTTTGCTTCAAGAAGAAGAGGCGCGCGGTCTTCGCTATTCTCTTCGGCGTCTAAATCTGGAGCCACAAGCTGCACGTGAAGAGTACCGGGAGGTGGCGCGACTGGAAGCGGCGCGGGCGCGCCCAACGCCGTCGTTGCGATCTGCTGACGCGGCGCCGCACTTGGAGCTGCCGCAACTGCCGGCGGAGTTTGCTGTATTTGAGTCGGCTGCAGCGTCACCCGCTTCGCAGTCGGCTGGTCAAGAGAACTCTGGAATCCATCTCCCCCATTAACTGCCGTCGGTTCTATTCTACGTTTCAATCCGTTCGCTTGACCAGATGGTTGATGTTCAGGTTGTGTGTTCGTCGGCAGCGGCTGGAGCTGGATGCGCTGCGGCGCCTTGACCGGTGTACCGGCGGATGGACCAGTCGCCGCAACAGGAACGATACGTCGACGACCATCGTTACTGATAGTTTCACGCTGCGCAGAAATCGTCGCTACACTAGTTTGTGTGTTGCCATTTTTACTACGGATGGGTGCCGGTTGAATGCGTTTTGGCGGAGGAGGAGTCGATTGCGTCTTGTTTGCCAAATCATCAAACTCTCGAGGCGCTTCAAATCCAAGCAAAGTCGGATCCTCGAGCATCGGCGCTCGATTGCGACGAATATCACCGTACGTTTCCGACAAGAACGCTTCCGCGGCGGCGTCATCCAACTTGTCTCCTATTTCTGCGCGATCAAATGTGAAAGTGCACAGCGTGCCGTCGGTGCTGCAAGCGAGCAAAGTGTATCCATCCGGAGTCCAGCACAAATCAACCACCGATTGCGAGAAACACTTGCGAACGATGCACACTGGTTTCGGTCTATTCGTCGTCCAGATGGTCAACTTGCAGTCTTGTGAACCACAGGCGATGACGGTGTGCAACTTTTCTCGCTGTTGATCCTGGAACAAAACTGGAGAAAAACGAACGGCGACGACCGGTCCCTTGTGTCCGACGAAATTGAAGTTATCGCCCCACGTTCCTCTTTCTAACGCCGCGGCCGTGTGCGATGGCTTTTTATACGCGTTACACGTCGTCACCGCCTTACCATCCGGACTCCAGCACAATCTCATAGAAAACGTTGCGCCCATGGACGCCTGGTACGGTTCTTCAACCTTCGCCACCTGCGTCCAATCGTCCGTACGCCAGATGATGCACGTTTTATCGTCACTTTGCGTCGCCAAAAACTTTCCGATGGGATCCCACGCCACGCCCTTGACGAAACTCGTGTGTCCGCGAAGCGTCGTAATCTGGTTTCCCGTGCGACAGTCCCAAATCACCACCAAGTTATCTAACGAACACGTCGCGAGCATAGAATCGTCCGGAGACCACGCTATGTCGATAACATCCGAACTGTGTCCTCGATACGTCGCCGCGATGGTCCAATTCTCCACGTTCGGCGCGTCCGTGCTTCCGAACACCGACTTTCCCGGTCCGTCTCGCAGCGCGTACACCAGCACGCTCGTATCCGTCGACCCGCTCGCCAGGTACCTCCCATTCTTCGAGAACCTCACGCAATTCACCGGACCGAAGTGATCGCTCAGCGTCGCCAGGCACTTGGGCGCCCCCTCATCCGCCTCCACCTCTCGCTCGAGCGCGCTCGCCAGCGCCCACACCTTGACCTTTTGATCGCCCCCAGCCGTGGCGAATCTCGTGCCGTCCGGCGCCGCGTCCACCGAGAAGATGGGCGCGCCCCCATCGTGCGCGACGAATTCGGGTTTATACACCACCACCATCACCACTCGCGCGCGCGCGCTCCCTCGCACGATCTCCCTCGCCGACGAGTCGCGTCGAGTCGCGCGCGCATCCTCCGTCGTCGCGTCATTTTCAAATCACATCAACATCACATCACCTCGACCTCGACCGCGCTCGATCGATCGATCGATCGATCGTCATCCGTGGCCATCGGTCATCCATCGGCATCCATCGATCGGGTCGTCGGGTCGTTCCGGTTCGTTCGATCGGTCGCGCCTTGTCGGCGTGGGCATCGACGGGACGATCGACGGGTCGTGACTCGACGGTAGTGGGACAGACGAGGCCACCCCGCGCGCGAAGCCGCCGGTGCGCGCGGGCGACGTCGAGGATGACGACACACGACGCCGTGATGGCGACGGTGCGCGTGCGAAGTGGCGCGAATCTGTCGGTCGAACGCGTCGGGTGGGAGCGACGCGCGCGCGCGGGCGTGCGAAGACGCGCGAAGGGGGGTGACGCGGGGAACGGGGTGGATGGGAACGGACGCCGGCGGGTGGAGGTGGACCTGGACGACGCGCGCGTGGATTCGATGCTCGCGCCGAGACGAGGTGCGCGAGGGAGAGGCGTTCGTTGGATGATGACGCGCGTCGCCGCGTCGATCGATCGATCGCGTCGAGTGATTCGAAGAGGGAGACTGACGAGGACGCGCGAATGGCAGAGACGCTGGAACGCGTGGCGGCGAGCGCCGAGGCGAGCGCGAGGGAACCGAACGGCGGGGTGTGGACGCCCCCGGATCTCGTCGATTTGGGTGGGAAATCGGCGAGGCAGTGGAGTCCGATCGCGTTGGCGTTTTTAGGCGACGCTGTGTTCGAGATGTACGCTCGAGGGGTGTTGTTTTACCCACCCTCAAAACCGCTGGAATACGACTTGAAGACGAAACGAGTGGCGCGCGCCGAGGCGCAGGATTTTTTATTGAGACTCTTGGTGAGCGAGGGGACGTTGAACGAAGAGGAGACCTCTATCGTGAAGTGGGGACGAAATGCGGCGTACGGTAACATACCGACGCGTTTGAAAGGGAAGGGCAAGGGCGGTCACGGGACGTATCGAAACGCGAGCGCCCTCGAGTGTCTGATTGGTTTTCTCTACGTCACCGATCGCGCGAGATTGGAACAAGTCATGGGGGTGATCATGTCCGAGACCGCCCTCGCGAGCGTATTAGAGCTTAAGTAGGTGTGGACCGAATCGCGTTTCATTGTTTCATTAATTCTATGTACAATTTTCTAGTGTGAACTACCGCCAGCGACAACCGCGCGAAATCCTCGTCCCTCCTCTTCATCGACGACCTCGAAAGCGATTGGCGTATAAACTCGCGATCGAGAGACCGAGAAACAATCCATACAACGCCGCCGCCTGCGCCAGGTTGGCGCTCGCGATCTCGTGCGTCATGCCCGGCGCTTTCCAATCCGTTCCCAGATGCGGGTAGTGCTTGGCGAACAGGTGCGACAGCGCCGCGCACACCACCACGCCGAACGCGCTCAGTCCCGCGCAGCACGCGCCAAATCCCGGGCTCAGCGCGATCGCCGCGACGCGTCGGAGCATGCGGTCCCGACGCGTCACCGAGTGCCGACCGATCGAACGATTGATTCGATGCGCTCGCGGTGCGCCCGCGCCTCACTCGCCGACGAGCCGCCGCCATGCGTCCGTCGACCGAGTCACCGACGCTCGACGAGCGGGCGACGACGAGCGAGACGACGTCACTCACCCCGTCGTTCGCCCTCGTCCTCCTCCCGCGCGGATTCGTCCTGCGCCCGCGTCCGCCGTGGCCCGGCGCGAGACGGAGCGACCGACTCGAGCGCGCGTCTCGCGCGCTCGATCACCTCGCGCACGCGTACGATCGCGCGTGGCGAGAGCTCGCGAGAGAGATGTTACACTTGCGCGTCATTCCTCGCGACGGCGCGCTCGACGGGTTGTCGTTGGCGTACGTCGACGGTCGATGCGCGTGCGAGGTGTGGGATTACAGAGGACGAACGCCGGCGGGCGTCCCGGACGTCGAGACGGTGACGCTGCGAACGACGAGTGGGTTGATCGCCGCGGACGCGAAGAGAGAGGCGGAGGGTATGGAAGCTTTAGATGACGAAGAGGCGGCGATGGCGAGACGTTTGGCGTTGGAGGGGGCGATGCTCGCGGCGACCAAACCGAGGCTTCGTTTGGAGCTCGTCGAGACGCGGTCGCGCGAGAAGAGACGACGCGACGACGAAGGCGCGACGCGAGCGGAGACGCGAGGAGATGATTGAGATATTTTAAATAGACCGATAGACGCGCGTGGTGTAATGGTAGATGGTAGCGAATCACGCTTCTCGTTCGTTTCTAGTTCCGGCATCCCGACTCGTCCTTTAGAAAAATGGTCACGGCCGTTGATTAGCCGCGGCATTCAACGACCGCCTCGCGCGACGTCTGAGCGACCATGGACGCGTGAACGAGAGCCAAGTGGTAGAAAACGAACGCGCGCGACGCATCATGGCGTCCGTGACGACGATTCGACGACGAGACGCGCGGAGAACGCGTGCGAAATGTCTCCATCGGGCGCTCGCTCGAGGCGTCGTCCTCGTCCTCGCGCGCGCGCTCGTCGCGTCGAGCGTGTGTCGAGCTGAGGGAATCTGGGGATTGGACACCGTGTATGATGGCGTGGGGTATGATCCAGACCATCCGGACGACCCGTGCGGGCCGTCGAAGGATGGGAACTCGTTTAGGAGCATCGGGTGCTTGCCGAGGATTCGAGCGACGGATACGTACGGGAACGTCGGGGATCCTGCGTTTAGTTTCGCTCGATATGCGTACACGGGGAGGTCGTTCGGTCCCCCGTACATCAATCCGGAGGATACAGCCGGGTGCACGTACTCGTTGACGTACGAGGCGGCGGTCGCAGCGAACCTCGAGCATTGCTTTTTCGCGCCGACGACGGGCGGCGTTCCGACCACGCAAGCGCAAAAAGAAGTCACCGCCGCGTACAGCACTCACGGATGGCGTTTACCCGTCGGTGAGTGGAAAGATAAATTACCCGACTACGTCGTGAAGAGATACGATTTGCCTCCGCTGCGTTTGGGTTTCGAGGAGGGCACTTTTTGGCCAAACTGGAAATTGGTGTCCAGCGGTTTACCAAACTTTGCCATCGTGAAGAAATGTTTTCTGGAGGCACACAGTGGAGATTATCAATTATGTAGCGCTTATCCGACGGATCGTAGAGAAGATGTGCACGGTGTGTTACGTGTGCAGAGCATTTCGTTTGCGCTCGGTCGGGGCAGTCTCATTTTCAACGCCAACGGCGGTACGAAAGATATCCCTGATATACCGGAAGATCCCTACGATGTGTCTTCTCACGGTAAGGGTATTCTTGGCGTTGCACTGACGAGAATTAGCGACGGATACAGAGTTCTCACGAAACCAGTTAGAGCGAGGCGATTTTGGGAAACGCTGCAGTGGGAGGAGGCACTGCTAGAGCAGTATTACGGAGAAGTGTTTCAGCTAGAGATTTACGACTACACTTCAGGACCATTTGGTTGGATCGCGGTGGATTCATTCATTATTCCTCAGGCACGCGTGAAAATTACTGAAGTGACGCCGTCCATCGGACCCAGAAGTGGCGGTACACGAATCACAATTACTGGAGAAAATTTCGGAAGCTCTGCAGATGATAAAACCGTATTCATCGGGGATGAAGAGTGTACAGATCTGCGAATGACATCCTCCCGGTGTACGACCGAAACTGATACCTGCACAGGTGGACTCACGTGTACGACTCCGCCGGGATCTGGGGTCGGTTTGACTGTATCTGTCATCATCGGTGATCCGGATGTTGTCCGTGTGGCAGACGCTGTGGCGCGAGGACCGACCGGTGGATTCCAAGCGGGGTTTTGTGGAGACGAATCAACAGAACATCCATTTTCAGATTGTAAAATTGACGCGGTGAGTGCGGTCGCTGGTGCTCGGAAGCGTGGATTTACATACGCTGATCAACCTACAGTTACGAGTACGCCGGTGACAACCGCTGTTCAGGATAGGCAGTATAAATATACTATCACCGTTGAAGACCCAGACGAGGGCGATAATGACAACTTGGAGATAACGGCCATCAAATTACCACAATTTTTAGCGTTCGATCCCACAACACGCCTTCTGACGGGCACTCCTTTAAGATCAGACGTGAAATGCAGAAGTAATAAGTGGCATCCTGCCGCAGAACGTTGTGCAGAGGGTGCGTCGTATGACGTTGAATTTGAGATAACAGATGGGAGTACTCTTCCAATTAGACATGATTTCACGATAGACGTAACGACGGAAGAAACTGCGCTTCTTGTGGATAAATCCTTTCACTGGGATAACGCTTTTCAAATTTTCAAGAAATACGAGCAAGTAACAAACTTGGGTTCTGTGAGTAAGGTGAGCGAAGCCATGAGAGATAGAAATGTGAGTAATCCAACAGAAATCGAAGGTTTCCATTATAGAAACCCATTGAATGCAGATGATGAAGAACTTCGCAACGACCTCATTGAAATTGCGAGTCAGCCGGATATTGATGAAGTGAAAGTTGATGCCGCAATTCAGTATTTAGAAGATAATGGTCTCGCTGACGTGAATCTAGATATGATTCAAGCTTTAAAGGAGCAAGTTGCCTTACAGAAACAGCAAGACGCCACGAGTGGTGCTTTTGCACCAACGTTGCAAGGAGTAAGTGACAGAGGATGGTCGATGTATTTCAAAAAGCTCGGTTCCTCGCTGTTCGCGGGCTCGTCTGTTCACACATCGATTGCTGGCTTGAATGTTCCAGACAGCGCGTCTCACATGCTATCGAGAGAAAAGATCATCGTCATCAAGTTATACACACCATGCAACTCGACTGCATTGAACACCGATAGGTTCATTGCAGCGTGCGACTTGATAGGTATTTCTCAAGAGCACGAAATCTGGTTGGGCTTTGGTGAGTACGGAGCAACTCTGGAAGATGTCATTGTTTCTCCACGAGATTTCGAATACACTGACCTCGTGGTGTCAGCGATTTACACGCAAGACATTCCGGGATTTTTAGAGCAGGTCACCAGACGTATAGTTTCTCAGTCAGCAAGACTGCAAGAAATTGCAGAGCTCAGCGCATCGTACCCTCTATGGTTCGATCAGGCCACTGCGATGCTCACTGTGAACATCACTATCACGAAAACTCAAGCTGTGTATCCAGTCAGCGTCGTGATGCACTTGTCGCAGTCTTATCCCTATCCTGAACCGGGAAAGTACGGACTACCGGAAATACACGTCATCAGCTGTGAGCGAATCGATTATGACTACGACGATACTCTCGCAATCCTAACTAGAGAGATGACGAGAGCTGGCGGGTCTCTAACTTCACGCGTTAATGAATTACAAGATTCGGTATCTGAATTTGCATCAAAGTGTCCGAATTCATGCAACAACAAGGGCGATTGTGAGTCAACGGAGACGCTACCGCCCAGGTGCCAGTGCGAGCCTCCTTACACCGGAGCTGATTGTTCAAAGGTAGACTGTCCGACAGGAGAGACAGTGGTTGGAGGTGTGGTAGTGAATAAGACGTGCTCTGGTAACGGTGCGTGCGATTCTGATCAGGTATGCGTTCATGATCCCGAAAGCGGTGAGACAGACTGCGCCGGTGGTACAGGCAAATGCGCGTGCATTTATCCATACTTCGGTACAAATTGCGCGTTGCAAGCTTGCAAAAAGAACTACATCGTGTTTGAAGGGAATTCTTCGCATAAGCTGGACATTTCAGCCGGGACAGCTCCGATTCGTGCGAAATATGAAGCTATGGGGTTGCGGGTGTACGACGTCAAGATTAGCGAGACAAACGGCGATCAGCCAGAAGCTTGGGCCATTGAAGGAGATGAACTGAGTCAAGCTCATCTAGTCGGTTCCGCGTACGTCGAGTTCGAAAGTTCTGAAGATGGAGAAAAAGCGCGAGCGCAAGAGCCATTTTACACTGAGACGATCCCGAGTCGTGGCGACGCCATTCAGGCACAATACTTTGCGCAGGAATACAGAGATCAGACAACACGCGAGCAGCAGTTACTCGCGCTATTCGGCAAAACGAGAGTCGAATGTAACGCCGCGGGTGCTTGCAATTTCAACACAGGAGATTGCTACTGCGCTTCAAAATATTATGGACAAGGATGCGAGTTTCAATATTGTCCGAATAATTGTGCGGGTCATGGTCGATGCGATAAACTTACCGGCACTTGTGAGTGTGAAGATTTCTACACGTCAGATGAAACGAGTGGTTGTAAACTTGCGGATTTTGGATTTGTTTCGACGACTTGCATGGATCAAGCGATCGATACACAGGTTGATGACTCAGGCGCAAGACTGCGGCCACTTCATGCTTCTTGCCTCTTCGGAACGAGCCTGGGCAACACGATTGATGTGGAGGCTGATACCACGACAAACTTCGTTACTGATATACAAGGCAATGTGTGCTTAGATTGCTCCGGTTACACTGGAAAGTTTAAGCAAATCAACTTCTACGGAGAGGAACCTTGTCTTTCGGGGTCTTCCGCCAGCTGCGATGCAACGAAGCAGTCTTACGATCATATTACTCGTGGGATCGGCATGATACCCGGGGAAACCGAAAGTTCTCAGACGACATTCGATTTAACCGCCATGCGTGCTGCAAATCTTCAATTTTCGACGTTCAGGACCCGAGCAGGCATTGTGCGTAAATCTTTCAGCGACCGCGACCAAGGCGGTTGCGGCTTGTGTGACGCAGATAACCCACAGTGTGGCGCCATCTTCACCATCACCATTGATGGCGTCCAAGTTTGGAGTTCTCTAGTAAATAGTCGATACGAGGATACTCTCGAGTTCGATATCAGCGCCGCGAGCACGCTGACCCTTTCCACTGAAAAGTACACTGCGCCATATTGGCGCTCAAACACTAACCCAGGAAACGACGGTCAGGATCAACCCGCAGAGTGGTGCGACGGCGCCGCTTGGGCTGAGAGTAAATTCTGGTGAGAAGATTTCCTAGCTCGCTCGCCAATCGTAGCTTTGTAACAGTAGACATTAGGCTAGAAAGAACACCGACGACGCGGCGGCGCGAGCAAAGGAAAAGACACACCCGGACCCGTGGCGGCACTTTGCGACGTTCCGTCAAAAATTTCGTCCGCGGGACGCCGGCGATTGAAGAACAGCTCATCGTCATGCGCACCGTCTCTCTCGGCGCGCACTCGCACAACGCCCTCCTCGGCGTCGCGAGCTGCGGCGAAGGCCGATGCGCCAGCACAGTGGCGAAAGACGGCGTCGTCGCGTACGACGTCGATAGAGAGGTGCGATGACGTTTTATCGCGCGAACCGCGACTCAAGCGCAGAAATGCTCGCGTCCTGCGCTCAGAGCGCGCGTTTTATCGCCGCGACGCGCCCCTCGGCGGCGACGCGCGCGAGCGAACCTCCAACGGCGAAAGTGGCGGCTGGCCGTGGTTCGGTACAGACGCGCGCCTTTGGCGCCGCCAGCCATCGCGACGCGCGACTTGAGGAGTGAGCACTGACGTTGATGACTTTTGTGCGCGCAGGGACGAGTTCGGACGTGGGCGTTAGATCGAGGACGTGCCTTCGCGTGCGCGGTGGCGTGCGATGGCTCGCGGGCGAGGTATTACGCCTGCGTGGAGAGCGAACGCGCGAGCGGAGAGGTGGATCTGTGCGTGTGGAGCGAAGAAGAGAGCGCGAACGCGGCGACGGTGGGTGAAGCGTCGAAGGAAACGAGCGCGAGGATCGCTGTGCGAGGTGGTGCCGATGTGCGAGAGGTGGTGGCTGTGGAGGACGGCGCGGTGGTTGTGGCCACCACGGGCGACGTGCAGCTTTTTGACGCCTCGGCACGGTTGATTCACGATGCGCGCGAGAAAACGGGATCTCGACGCGTGGAGACAGTCTCGTCGCTTCCTGAATCCGTCGGTGTGCTCGTGGTGACGGCGGATGCAAACTTGAAGAAGCGTAAAATAGCGGCGTTTCTGGTGAGCAAAGCTGCCGAGCGACGCGTCGAAGTAGCGTGGGAGTTAGATGTCAATCATCCCACACAGAACGAAAAGGCGAAGGTGGTGAGCGCAGCGAGTGATGGTAATACTTTCATGATCCTATGGGACGACGGCGCGTGGGCGTTACACGACGTGAGTGACGGCGCGATCATGCAACAGTTGATGCTCGACGGACTCGATGTTCAGGGCGATGAAGCGACGACTGGTAAGCGCAGGAAGAAGAGCGACACGATGTCCAACTTAGCTAGTGCGGCATCTTTATGTCTTTCGCAAGATTATTATGCCATCGTGGCGAACTCCAAGGAGGAAAACACGGTGATCGTGGCTGTGTTCGACTCGCGCTACGGCGCCGTTCATTTAGCCGAGGACGTCAGTCAAGGTCTCGAACACGGTGTTGGACGGACTTCAGGCGTGAGTCTCGCGGCAACTTCCGGTAGCTTGATTGTTGGTCTCTCTGATCAGGTGCTTTCAGTGCAGTTTGACTTACCCGAACTCTCTTTGGCTTCTCTCGTTGGTTCACTTAGCGTACACTCTCAACCATCGTCAAGTGCCGCTGCCGTTCGAGTGTTGGGCGCTGGTGTCGGGTCAACCTCTAACGCTGGGCAACGGCACGCAACCATCACACCGAAATGGAAATTGGATGCTTTGAAACTAGACGCACAAGGAGTGGTTAGTCTAGGACGTGATTGGGAAGAAGACTCCACGCAAGCCATGGAAGACAAAATAGCATCCACTGCCGAGGCTTTGTCGAGCGGCAACAAAAAGGCGGGCGCGTCGTTGGAAGCACTCATGAAGAACCTTCCAGTTCCACAAATTCTCATAGACAGTGCGATAAGTGGTGGCTTGACTCACCGCGCGTGGGCGCCAGTCTCGATGTTGCTCGCGGGCGGGCACATCCAAGGGTCCACCTCGGCGCCGAGGTTGGTGGCGGCGCTCCTCGAGGAGGACATGTTGGATGAAATCAAGGACTTTTTGGTGCACGCGAAGGATGTCTCGCCGGACGACACCATCGCGATTCTACGAGCCAGTTTTTCGCGAGACGCGGACGATCCGGGCGTGAAGAAACGGGCGACGATGAAAAAGAAGGAGGCGGAGCGGGTGCTCAAAGAGGCTGAAGGGTGCGCGTCGAATGACAAACTCGGCGTCGAAGCTAGACATGATTTATACGCGAGAGCGAATCTGTTGGTGCGCGCCTACGACGAGTTCGCCCCGTGGGCGCAACAAATCCACGCGCTCGTCGCGCGACCGTTGGATCCCACGGTGGGTTCGCGAGTCTTGAGAAGTCTCTCCAAGAAGGAGACGGTCTGCCTCTTGCAATATTTGCTCGCGTGGGCGCAATTCTACGCCTCTTCCAGTGGACTCTTCGCGCGCGTCAACACGCTCTCGGAACCCGGCGTACCGAGCGCGCGCTCCGTGGTGAACTGGACCTCAGCCTTGCTCGACGCACAGCTCACCACCCTCGCCCTCTCCGACGACGTCTCCGACGTCGTGCGTTCGCTCAGAGACGCCTCGAGCGAAATGCTCGACATGATGACATCTTTAGCCTCTCTCAAGGGTGCGCTCGCCCACGTTGGCGAGAACTCACCCCTTCCCGAGCAACACGGCGTCGTCTCCACCACGTACACCGTCGAAAGCGTCGCGTGGTGACGTCTCGAAACGACGCCGCGTGTCCCCTGTAACAAACATTCATTGTCAAATCATCGAATCATCGACTCGACTTCCACCGTCATCCAGCGCTCACCCACCGCCACCGAACCACCCCTTCTTCACCCGCGTCCCCTTGGCCTCCTCCACCGCCCTTCTGTACCTCTCCGCCGTCTCCCCCGTGCGCATCAATTCCCGTCCTCGCGCGTACCGTTCGCTCAGCTGTCGATCTCTCGCCCACGCGTTCGCCCCCGAGAGCGTCCCATCCCACGCGCAGTATCCCGCGAGCGCCGCGAACGCGATCGCCCACGCCGTTAATCCGCGTTTCGACGCGTCGAGCATCCTCCGAACGCGGTGCGTCGAGCGAGTGCGCCGTCGTCGTCGTCCCATCGATCATCCAGTCGAGTGCCTCCCTAAACCCTAAACCCTGGACGGGTCGACCCCGACGCCGAGGGCGGCGCCGAATGGATGGATGACGACGACGGGAGCGCGCGACGCGCGACGCGAACGGTCGACCGCGAGGAGCGCCGAGTCATGAGTGTTCGTGCGCGTCGATGGGCGCTCGATGGCGCGGTGCGCGCGATGACGGCGACGACGACGACGCGCGAGGGATGGATGTGGGCGCGCGCGATGACGACGGCGACGGCGACGGCGACGACGCGCGCGAGCGCGACGATGGGTGAGGGGCGCGAGTGGAGGGGTGGGGGGCGACGATGGTACGCGAACGCGACGGATGCGGACGCGCTTCGACGAAACATCGGCATCTCGGCGCACATCGACAGTGGGAAGACGACGCTCACCGAGCGCATCTTATTCTACACGGGGAGGATCAACGCGATACACGAGGTGCGAGGGAAAGACGGTGTCGGGGCGAAGATGGACTCGATGGAGCTCGAGCGAGAGAAGGGGATCACGATTCAGTCGGCGGCGACGTATTGTCGATGGAAGGAGAGCGATATTAATATTATCGATACGCCGGGACACGTCGATTTTACAATCGAAGTCGAGCGCGCGCTTCGCGTGCTCGACGGAGCGGTGCTCGTGTTGTGCTCGGTGGGTGGAGTGCAGTCGCAATCGATCACGGTTGATAGACAAATGCGTCGGTACAACGTGCCGAGACTGTGCTTCGTGAATAAGTGCGATCGAGCGGGGGCGAATCCTTGGAAGGTGCTGGACCAGGTGCGGGAAAAGCTCAAGCTCAACGCCGCGGCTGTGCAGATTCCGATCGGTTTGGAGGATCAACACCAGGGTGTGGTCGATCTCGTGCGCATGCAATCCGTCGTCTTCTCCGGGGACAACGGTCAGACGCTCACCGTGGGTGAGGTTCCCGCGGATTTGAAGGAACTCGCCGACGAGAAGCGAAGGGTGCTCATCGAAGCCGTCTCCGAGGTGGACGAAGAGTTGGGAGATTTGTTTTTGATGGGAGAAGAACCCACGACGGAGCAACTCGTCGCCGCGATTAGACGCACGACGATTGCGAACGAATTCGCGCCGCTGTTCATGGGAAGTGCGTACAAAAACCGTGGCGTTCAACTTCTCTTGGATGGCGTCGTCGATTACCTCCCGGCGCCATCCGAAGTGAAGAACGTGGCATTGGACCTGAAGAACGAAGAGGAGCCCGTCACCCTTTCGAACGAGCCCTCCAAGCCGTTGGTGTCTTTGGCTTTTAAGCTCGAGGAAGGGAAATTCGGGCAGCTCACGTACCTTCGAGTGTATCAAGGCAAGATTGAAAAGGGCATGACCATCACGAATACCTCCACGGGCAAAAAGCTCAAGGTTCCGCGACTCGTGAGAATGCACAGCGACGACATGGAGGACGTGTCTTCGGCCGATAACGGTGAGATCGTCGCCCTTTTCGGTGTCGATTGCAAGAGCGGTGACACGTTCACCGACGGCACCGTGAGCTACGCGATGACCTCGATGAAGGTTCCCGATCCCGTCATGTCTCTCGCCGTCAATCCGAAGAGCAAGACGGACAGCGCCAACTTTAGCAAGGCGCTTCAACGCTTCCAAAAGGAAGATCCGACGTTCCGAGTGCACTTGGACGAAGAGAGCGGGCAAACCATCATCAGTGGCATGGGTGAACTCCACCTCGACATTTACGTCGAACGCATGCGTCGAGAGTACAAGGTGGACTGCGAAGTGGGCCAACCGCGCGTCAACTACAGAGAAGCTGTCACGTCGCGCGCGGAGTTTGATTACCTCCACAAGAAGCAGTCTGGTGGACAAGGTCAGTACGGTAAGGTTGTCGGTTACATCGAGCCGATTCCGGAATCGACCGATGTCGTTTTCGAGAACGGCATCATCGGTAACGCCATCGCTCCGTCGTTCATCCAAGCCGTCGAAAAAGGATTCAAAGAGGCGGCGCAGACGGGCGGCTTGGTGGGTTACCCGGTCGAGGGCGTCAAGATCGTGCTGACGGACGGTGCCTCGCACGCCGTCGATTCTTCTGAACTCGCGTTCAAGCTCGCGGCGCTCGCGGCCTTCAGACAAGCGTTCCAAAACGCCTCGCCGAAACTTCTCGAACCCATCATGAAAGTTGACGTCACCGTCCCGTCCGAGTTCCAAGGTACGGTGATCGGTAACATCAACCGACGCAAGGGTACGATTAACGATTCCTCCGCGGAGGGTGACGACGTTATCATCAGCTCGATGGTTCCTCTGAGCGAGATGTTTGGCTATAGCACCGAGTTGAGAAGCATGACGCAAGGCAAGGGCGAGTTTACAATGGAGTACGGCTCGCACGAAGCCGTGACGCAAGAGACGCAAAACGAGTTGTTGGGCAAGTTGGGTCGAAAGTGATGACTCTCATTTTTATAAAGTAAAGCTAGCTCTACGTGAATGAACAATAAATAAAATTAATCATCTAGTTTGAACGAAACTCAAAGTGTCCAGACTCTGTCAAGAGCGCGCGCAACTCGTGCATATCCGCGACGACAAAGTGCGGCACCATCTCCTCCGGGACGTCTTCCACCCCGAACTCCTCCACCCACTTCTCCGTCCTCCCGCTGTCTAAGAGCACCGTCACCGCCCCCGCCCGATTGCCACTCACGACGTCGTCCTTCGCGCTGTCTCCCACCATGATCACCTCGCTCGGCGCGCACCCCCACGTCTCGCAAATGTGTAAAATTGCATCCGGCGCCGGTTTATACGGCGTAAACTCCCGACTCAACCGAGGCGAAAACGGCGCGCGCGTCCACACCCTCTCGTGAAAATAATCCACCGACGTCGCCGCGTTTCGCGTCACCAGCGCTCGAGGCACACCCATCTCATCCAACGCCCTCGCCGCATCCGCCGCCCCCGGGAGCGCCGTCGTCGTCGCGAGCGCCTCTCGCTCCATCTCTTCGATGACGTCGTACGCCCGTCGTCGTCGCGCGTCCTCCCACGAGTCCACCTCACCCAATATATCACTCGTCACGCATCCCGTTCGTCGTCGCATCTCGGCGAAATCGAGCGCGGCGCTCGCGCACAGCGTGCCATCCATGTCGAAAACGACGCCTCGAACGATGCGAGGTGACGTCATCGTATCGGCGAATGCGCGACCGTGTCGGACGCGATCGGTGGAGGAGGACGAGGAGGACGAGAACGACGCGCGCGCGATGTCCACGACGCGTCGGCGCGCGAAACGATGGACGATGCGCGTCGGGGTCATGCGCGGGAGGATGTGAGGGGCGTCGACGGTTGATTGATGATTGATGTGTTGATTCGTCGTTATTTCAATGCGAAAAATGGATTCGAGGCGGTGAACCGAGAGGCTAATCGCTGTCTTCGTCATCGCTCTCGTCGAGCCATTCGATGAATTTGGCGGCTTGTTTGCGAACGGCTTGTGAAACCTTGGATTCGACGTCGACGCTCGCGGCGGCGGAGACGTCTTCGTTCCACGCCTTGATGACGTCCTCTTCGATGAGGTCAAACTCGTAGAGTTGATTGAGGATGAGAGAGAAGGCCTTGAAACCAGAAGTGGCGGTTTCCGTGACGTAACGCTCGAAGGCGCACAGGAGCGCGCGCTGAGAATCGGCATCCGGACACGCCGCGGCGAGGTAATCCTTCTTCGCCTTGATTTGGGGCGGAACGGCTTCGTCTTCGTCGAAGAGGGCTTCGAGAAGGAAGACGAGACCGAGACCTTTGGATTCGATGCCGAGACCGTCGGAGATGAGATAGGCGGCCGTCTTCTCCGCGTCGTTCTTCGCGGCGTACGCGCGAAGCTTCGAAACGCGAGGGTCCTCCTCCTCTTCGGAACTTTCCTCCTCGATGGTGGCGTCCGCCATTTTATCGGCGACGACGGTGACCATGCTCGCGGCGCCATCGGTGAGTTGTTCCATCGCGCGAGCCTTCGCGGCGGCGGCGGAGGTATCCGTGGCCCACTGAACGTCGTCATCGTCGGCTTCAGAGGCGGAGGAGGCGTCTTGAGGTTCTTCGTCGGCTTTTTCCTTCTTTTCCTTCTTCTCCTTCTTTTCCTTCTTCTCCTTCTTTTCCTTCTTCTCCTTCTTCTCCTTCTTCTCAGCCTTTTTGCGTCTGCGTTCTTCGGCATCGAGAGCGGCGCCAGCCTCTTCGCGCTCGCGCTCGGCGCGTCGAAGCTGCTTCTCCTTCTTATCCTTTTTAATCTCCGGAGGGTTCTTGCAAATGTACGTGCACAACTTGTGACGCATGTCGACGTCCGACACCGCCCCGCACGCCTTGCACTTTAAGTGAATCGTCTCACGCTTGGAGATTTCAATCATCGTCTCCGGATTTCCGCACGAAAAGCACTGCACGAATCGCTTGATGAATCCCTCTAAACTCTGCGCGAGCTTCCCCGCGTCGTGCGCCCCGTTGACGATGGCCGTCCCCGACCGCTCATCAAACTTGGTCAGCGCCCCCAGATCGTTCCCAAAAAACTTGAGCGTGTACATGGGCGGTCTCGCCAACGCTTTGGACACCTCCACCAGGTTCACCACGTTCGTCTTGATCCCATTTCCTCGTCCCTCGATTTTCGACTGAATCGCCGGCATTTTATATCGATAAAACTGATCCCCGGCGTTCGACGCGCCGATGTTTACCATCGCCATGGCGCCCGACGTCTCTTTTCCCCCGTTCTTCCCTCTCGTCCCTCGCGCTCTCTACCTCCTCGCCCTCGCGCTCGCCCTCGCGCTCGCCCTCCACCGCCTCGAATCGATCGATCCCGGGACGTCACGGCATGCACGTCCCCGACCGGTTCGCGCGTCCGTCTCTCTCTCTCTCTCTCTCTCTCGCTCGCTCGCTCGCTCGCTCGTCCCTCCGCGGTATCCCCCACGATCGATCACCGCATGCACCCGCGTCGCCTCTCGCTCCGCCTCGCGCGCGCCTCTGCCGTCGCACGACGTCCGCCGTCCCATTCATTCATCCAAAACACACCTCGCGCGGGGTCGCGCGCATCCCTAACCCTACTGACACCCTAAACCCTAAACCCTACTGACTGACGCACGCACGACGCGAATGAATGAAACAATCGAACGACCGGCATCGCGTCGCGCGTGGGAGGGAAGGGCGACGGCCATGGGACGAGGATTGCGACACGCCGGGTTTCGACCGATGAAACAGCGATTGATGGAGACGTGCGGGGACGGGGAGTGCGGATCGGCGACGGGGGTGGAGGGATTGGCGAAGACGCATCCGGGACGGGCGAGGGTCGACGCGGAATCATTCGAGGGGACGAGGAGGACGTCGGCGACGACGACGTTTACGATGACGCACGCGAGCGGGTTGGCGCGATCGCAACAGGTGTTCATGGCGCAAAAGTTTTTAAATTTACCCGCGCTGCCGAGTTACGTGCGCGAGGAGGGTGGGATGGTGCTGGATCGCGTCGTCGCCAACGTCGGGACGGGACGGTGGTGGACGACGGCGACGGCGAGAGTGCGCGCGCAACGCGCGTGGAATACGGAACAGGTGCAGGAGGGGAAGGCGCACAGAGCGCTGTTAGATCCGTCGATGTATGCGTTGGGGTGTAGGTTTAGGGCGAACGCGATGGAGAACGTGGCGGTGAAAGCGGTCGGGGAACTCGGGAGCGTGCGAGGCGTGACGAGAGCGGCGCAGAGACGTCTGGGAGCGGTGAGAGGGCGAGAGGGGAAGGAGTCGGAGGAGGAGGAGGAATTGAATCCGAGAGTGCGAGTGACGATGCAGACGAAGATTCCATCGCACGTCGTGAGCGTGGATTTGTCGCACAACGAGAGGTTTAAGACGAATGAGAGCTACGTCGACGGACCGACGACGGCGTCGGTGAGTCTGGCGTCGAGAGGACGGGGAGATTTGAATTACAGAGTCTCCGCGCGCAAGTGGATGGGGAAAAATCTCGGATCGTTCGGCGTGAAAGACGGAGGGAAGAAAGAGATCCAGGCGGGGGCGTCGTATGAAAAGCAAGCCGTGCTGTGGAGGGGGCGACGACGACGTAAAGCGGATTCTTCGAGCGCGGTGAGCGGGTACGCGGCGCTGCCGCAAGTGCCGATTCTCGCGGTGGGAGGCGTCTACGGGACGGTGATGAGGAAGAGTTTGGACGACGAAGACGAGGAAATGCAACTGCAAAATTTCGGGTCACTGTCTGTGCACGCGCAGGTGGGATCGTTCGCGCGTCCTCTGTTCGATTACACGTCCATCAACGTGCGCGTGGACGCCGGAGGTATGGGCGCGCCGAACAAGCCGCTCGCCGCGGAGACGCAAAAACCGATGTCGTTGACCGATCGACTCATCACCATGGATGGCCGAATAAAATCGACTCCGTCCTCGGTGACAGTCTCCGTCGGTCAACAGCTTCTCGGCCCGTTAAGATTCCGCACGGAGGTGCGCGCGAGCGGCGCGCAAGCGCTCTCGGCGACGCGCGCGGGACTCAGCGCGCTCAAGGAGCGCAAGCCCATGAACGAAGTTCGCGACTCTTTCAAAAAGCACATCACTTCTCCGGAGATTATTTATGGATTAGACTGTACGCTCCCGCCGACGATCGGCAGCGCTCGCGTCGTCGGGTGGTACAACGCGACGAGACAAGAGGCGTTCGCGGAGCTCCGACTCTTCGATTTGTAATGCACATATTTTTGCAGCGCTACACCTAATCTATCCTATCGTCGCGCGTCTTCGTCCTGCATGAGCGTTTCCAGAGCCTTCATAAACTCTGGGACTCCCGTCCCCTCTTTCGCGCTTATGGGGAGAATCGACACGGGTTGCTTGCCGATGGTGTCCTCGTCGAGCGCTTTGATGGCGTCGGTGAGTTCCTCCGTGCGCAGCGCCGCCCACTCGAGATCCATCTTGTTCAAGACGAGTATATGCGGTCGTTCGACGTACTCAGGGTTGTACAGCTTTAATTCTCGGCGCACGACCACGTAATCGTTCACGGGATCCTGCCCGGAGGCGTCGACGACGCACACCATGGATCGCGTTCGGCGCAAGTGACGCAAAAACGCCCGCCCGAGACCCAAGCCTTTGTGCGCGCCCTCAATCAATCCTGGCAAATCAGCCATGACAGTGGAGGACTCACCGGACGGCGCGAGGTCGTCCTCGCTCTTGATCACCCCAAGATTCGGCATGAGCGTGGTGAAGGCGTAGTTGGCAATTTCCGGAGACGCGCGCGTCACAGCCTTCAACAGAGACGATTTGCCGACGTTTGGCAGACCGACGAGACCGCAATCGGCGACCACGCGCATGAGTAACTCAATCGAAAGTTCTTCCCCGGGCTCACCCGACGTAGACACGAGCGAGGCGTCGTCGATGGCGATGTCAGACGCCTCGAACTCGTCCCCCGTGCCGTTGCGCTGCCGACGCTTAATTTGGCGTTGCTGCCGCCGCGCCGCCAACCCACCGCCACCGCCCTCGGCGACGAGCAGCGTCTGTCCGTGCTTGGTCATATCACCCAACAACTCACCCGTGCGTTTACGTCTTACCACCGTTCCCGGCGGCACCGGAATGTACATGTGGTCTTGGTCCGGCGCCACGCGATGGCGCTCGCGCCCTCCCGCCGCGTGTTCCGCCGCGCTTCCGTGATACCCCTTCTTCGCTCGCCACGTCTTCCGTTCGTGAAGATGCAACAGCGAATCACACTTCCGATCCACTCGCAGGTACACGTTCCCCCCCCTCCCCCCGTCCGCCGGTTCCGCCGCCGGTAATTCAATGTACTTTTTCAGGTTACGTCCCCACTGATACTTGAAGTTTTTCACAACCTTTGGCTTGGCCGTCCCCGTCCACGACTCCCCGTCCCCGCCCTGACCGCCGACGACGATGATTTGCGCCTCGTCGAAGAACAAGTGTCGCTCTCGCGTCGAGATCCCCCCTCGCTCGCCCTCGTCCGCGCCCCTCTTCCCTCCGCTCGGTGGCCTCTTCGACCCCATCCCTCGGCCGCCGCCGCGTCCTCGCGACCCACCGCGCTTTCCGCGCCCTCGCCCGCTCGTTTTCCCGCGCCCCCCGCTCGGGGACGCCATGGCGAGAGATCGCATCGCTCGCATCCTCCTCGACGCGACGCGCAGTGGGACGAAAAACCGCCGCGCGCGCGCTCGAAAAAAGAAGAATCGACCGACCGACCGACCGACCGACCGACCGAACGTCGTGGAATCAGAGCTGGTTGACGCCGCGCGAAGTAACAAGGTGAGGGCGTTGGCTGACGTCTCGATGATCTGCATCGACTTAACCGACTCATCATATGGATAAAACCGTGGGGTCAGCCTCCCGACTGACCCCGGAAGAATCAATGCGTAAACTATGGGGACGTGATGCTTTAAGAGGGAAGGGTGTCTCGGTGAGGGCGTGTTGGTGGTTATGGGACGGGTCGGGTGTCGGGGCGGTTGCGTGTCGTTTCAGCGTCGTTCGTTCACGCGAGGGGGCTACGTCGTGAGGACTTTTTCGACGAACTCGGCGCCGACGAGGGTGGCGAGCTCTTCGATGACGTCCTCTCGAGAGGGTGGATCGGGGGGGGATAACCAAGACATGGAATCCGGAAGCGCGGCTTCGACGTGCACGGCGTCGGGCTTGAAGGCGACGCCGATCGTGTCGCCTCCGTATTTATCGACAAAGAGAAGGGCGGTGCCACCGAGTCTTTTCTCTGCGTCCTTGATGAAGCACGAGACGGGATCGAAGCCGATCAGCAACGCCTCGCGCGCCTTATCCGGACCCTTGTGAAGAAGCTTTGGGGGCAGTTTGGCGAGCTTGATGCTGCGGGACAGCGTTTCCTCCTCGTCCTCATCCACGACGCTCATCTCGTTTTCAAACTGGGCTCGCATGCGCTTGTACATGCGTTTGCTCGGGAACAGTGCTTGCTTCGGGAACGGAAGCGCGGTGCGTCGAAGCACAAAGGCGGCGTCGAAACCACTCAATGCCGGCTTGAAGAAACGCTCCCAGCACGAGCTCTCAAACATTGAATGGCCTGAAACGCCCTCCAAGACCGCTTGCATCTCTGAAGTCGCGCGCGCTGCGATGGATGTGAGACGTTTCAGAACCACCGCACCAGGTCCAGACTTCGCGAGTTCCGATCCACTCTTATCGTGGGGGGTGACGATGCACATCGCCGGCGCGTCTTTCATCGTTCTGTCCACCGACTCAATTTCTGCACTCGTCACCACGCCCTCAGGGTCTAGGATCAACGGATCGAACCACATGTGAGACGCAATCAAGTTTAAGAATCTTAGAAACGCAACTTCCCGCGACATCGGCGGTAACGAAGCCCCTGGGTTGATGAACAACAATGCGCTGATGGCCTCTATCATCTCATCGGAAACATGCGGAGAAAACATGTGCGATGATACCCATCTAGTGATGAGCTGTGTGGACACACCATACATAGGAAATCTCGCCGCAATTGATGCAATTAATCCAGCGTGTGCGGCTCGCGCTAAGAGTTTTTCCTCGGTCGCCTTGACATGCGGACCACCGGCGGACGCACTCACGTGCACGCGAAACGCATACCCTTCAAACAAGATATCCACCGCTTCCTCAGCGATGATGCTGGGCATCGCATAGCTCTTTCGGAGCGATTCAGCTAGTTGAACAGCCATCATCGATCGAGTTTTATCGATCGCGACGGGGTCCTCAGGCCAACGGCCGCTACCTTCAAGCGACACCATGATGTCGAGCGTCTTCGGACACACCGGGATTTCGTCGTCATTCTTTCCTAATCCGACGCCCGCACCATGCGCCAAGGGGTGTGCCGTGGGAGGAGCGGGATCGGTACCGCGAAACGCCCCGCTCAGGGGCTGGACGTTGTGAACTTTCAGAGGCATCTCTTTCAAGTCTTTCATGCGCTTTGCCAAGCGATCCAACGTTTGGAGCAGAGTGGCCGGAGAGGCACCCTCACTCGAAGACGTGATCTTGCTGAGAGGTTCATCAAAGAGCTTGGAGCTCCACTCGATTTCATCAATATCGCGAATATTCTGCTTCAAGGCAGTTTCAGCGACGATGGCTGAAATGTGGTGGCGTTCCGACGGCGCAACAAAGTCCCACACGACGGATTCGCATATCCGTCCATCTTTGAAGCGTCGAAGCTCAGACTTTTCGCCCCAAAATGTGCGGAATTCTTTTGCTTCTTTATCATTGGCAGAGGTAGGGCCAATGTCGACCAAACGCATCGCATTTTCTGCATCCAAGACGATGCCGATCCAAAGCTTACACATCGAACTTCCCACCGAGTCAACGCTTGAGCTGGGCACCTCGTGTACACGAACTAGTTTCGAACGATCACTCAGCGCACGCGTGACTACTTGCGCGGCTTTACGCTCCACGGCGCGATGCGCATTCAAATCTTGCTCCGACTCCATTTCTGAAACGCCCACGTCAACATGCAAATGCACGTCGTAACGAACTGCGGCTGGACATTGTCCAAGAAGAACGCTGCTAAAAATCGATTGACCCGATTTCTTCAATTCTAAAGTCGAAACTGTCGCTTCATGAATGAGTTCGTCCACTGCGCTCTGTGATATTCTAGACATGATGTTGACGTGACCACACGGACCGATGAAAACATTCTTGAAGGCCCGCTGCCATTCGCTCGCCTCCTCCGGCTTACCGCTCGCGTATAATCCCTTCTTAAAAAAGCCCGGCTTGGCGAGAGCCGCGAGAGCTGCGCGGAACATTTGATTCGTATCCATACTGATGCTTAATTGTCCCCCACGCTCTAACATGTACGCAAAAAGCATTGATATGAAAAATCCATTGATACCATCCGGCGCGTCCATCATGCGTCGCCCTTGAGCCCATCGCTTAAAGAGCACGACAGCGCCGCCCAGACTCTTCGCTTTGGATGATGCGGAGGCGAAATACTCCGCGTGAACATCCGCATACATATCCTCTGCGATGGATTGGTTGTAATGTGGACTCGGCGCCCGTTCGCCGCTTTTTGTTTCTAAGCTACGCAAGTTCGCTCTACTGGGTAACAGTCTCACCGATGCAAACTTTTCAGAATCAACCGTCAGAAAAATACGAAACGATTTCTTATCTTGTTTTTCCCCAAAGCGCACCGAAATGTACGGCTTTCTCGGATCATTGTGATGATCGCCGATTTCGCACGACCACTTTGACGACTTTGACAACTTTTTGTGCAAAACGTCGAGATAAATCGCTCTCTTGAAGTGGTATCTATGATCTAGGTAATCCTTCTCTTGAAAGAACGACCCCGGCATTTCGACCGCGACGTCCATCGCGAGACTTCCATCGCCATTCATCGGCACGTTGAAACAACCGCCCTCGGCGTGACTTCCGATGACGTACACGCGCGCCGGGGGCGTAAACTTCAACGTCTTCCCCACCACCTCATCGCACTCGATCGGAAACCACGACACCGGTTTCGCCTTGATGTCCTTCTCCTTTAAACCTGCAAAGCGCGCGGAATCATTCATCGCATCACACCGTCAGTCTCCGGATGCGACGCGACGACTCGTTCATTCCATTCATTCGCTCGCGCGCCGAGGCTCGAGGCGTCCCCGTTCGGTCTCAGTCATATGCTTGTCATTGAGACATCACGAGGATAGTCAGTTCTCAAAGATTAAATTAATGCTTCATCACCGACCGATCGGAAACGCCCCTCCCCGCACCGCGCCTCGTTCGCGCCGCGCCGTCGACTCTTCGCCCTCGCACCTCGCACCGCCGCCTCCACGTCCGCGAGCGTCTCCCGCGCCGCATCCCGCGCTCGCGTCGACGTCGCGCACTCGTTAACGATCTCCCGCGCCAAGGTCTCGTCGTACGACGACCCGGTCTCGCCGCTCATCGCCCGCGCCCTCGCCGACGCGCGTCGATGTGTCGCGCCGCCGGGGCGGGCGGGTTCGATGTTCATCAATTCGACGCCGGGACGCCTCTGGATGAGGCGACAGTCGCGCGCGCGCGGCGGTGGAGGGGCGTCGAAGGCGTCGCGAGCGGTGGAAGAGAGGGATTCTCGCGCGGCAACGGCGGTCGCGAGGTCCACAAAGAGAGAACATCGACGTCAAAGTGTTGGAGCGCGACGACCATGAATCCACTGACGCAGATTAAAAACACACAAAAGGCGACGATGCGCGAGATTGAGAGCGGGATGGGGGAGAGCGCGTCGTGGCACGAGAGGTATAAACACTCCGCGTACGTCTTTGCCGGTGGATTGCCGTTTAACATGACGGAAGGGGACATTCTCGCGGTGTTTTCGCAGTTTGGGGAAATCGTCGACGTCAACCTCGTGCGACACGAGGAGACAGGAAAGAGTCGAGGATTCGCGTTCATTTGTTACGCCGATCAGCGATCGACGGTACTGGCTGTGGATAATTTGAACGGTGGGACGGTGGTGGGACGAACGATCAGGGTGGATCACGTGGATGATTATAGAATGAAAAACGAGGGCGACGCGGCGCGAAAAGAGTGGCAGTGCGTCTGCGGATCTGACAACTTCAAATTTCGGGATTCATGCTTTAAATGTGGGACCCCTAGACCGGTGGAGAAGAAGGCACAGCCCGACGCGGAGGATGGAGCTGACGGACCGGTCGAGGGAGCGCCCGAGGTGCGAGATAGCCGAGACGTGGTGGACACCGCTGGACCTCGCAACGCGGATGCGGAGGATGAAGACGCACGCATCATTCGGGAGCTTCAAGCTCGTAAAGCCGCCGCGATCGCCCGTGCTGAGGCTGCTGTCAAAGGATTACCGGTTTCAAACGATGATGGAGACGAGAGGAGAGGGAGCAAGCGTCATAAGAAGGAGAAGAAAGAGAAGAAAGAGAAGAGGGAAAAACGAAAGTAATATTACCATTTTACAACTCGCAGAAAGAATTAGTTGAAACTGTAGGTATTATTGTAGTTTCTCAATGGAACTCGCAATCTGGATCGTTCGCTATGTGCAAGACGTGGTTAACGCATATGACGACGGGATCATTTGCCGGCCCACCCTTCATATTAATGATGGTAATTCCACCCGGGGTGAGATTGAACACCTCGCCGTTATCCATGCCCATCGCGCGCGCGATGAACTCTTGGCATAAACTCTTCTCGTGAATGACGAAAGTGGAGCCTTCACCGCGATCGCTCGCACCTTCCTGAGCGAGAACGTCCTCGACCGATTTGACGACTTGCAACTCGAATGGGCATCCGCCTTCGACTTCGCGCGAACAGCGATTGAATAGTTTTTCCGCCATGCGCACCGCGGCGCCATCCGGACCGTGCAGCAGCGCTCCGACGGTCGTGTCTTTCAGCACTTTCATGACACCTGCGGTGATTTTCACCTCTTCCTCAATGCTCGTTGCCTCAGGAATCAAAACAATGGTCTTGGTCTTCTTTTCCCCGAGCGGTATCTCGGGTGTTTGATTGAAAATCTCGAGACTGACACCGCGACCGGTGTTGGGTTCGAAATTTCCATCTATAATCACCTTACTCACGGCGCAGTTACTCTGTAAAAGCCTCCTGAAATAGTGCGGGCCGAATCCCAACGCGCTTCCCAACAGTGCTTGGTTAACCGCGTTGTGCGCCACCACCAACAGCCTCTTGTGACCCTGACGCGTCAGCACGTTCTGCCAAACGTTCGTCGCCCTGTCCCAGAGCTCTCTCACCGGATAGTGCCCATCGATTTCAAAATCTCCCGGTCGTTTCTTCCAATTCATGTACTCTTCACCAAACTTTTCCACGCCCTCCTCTTTTAACAACCCCTCGAACGCGTACAAATCAATCTCTCGCAAATCGAAGACGTCCACGAACGGTTCGCCCGCACCGTCCTCCTCGTTCCTCCTCCTGTTCCCCCACACGATCTCCGCCGTCTCGCTCGCCCGTTTCAACGGCGACCGCAGACACGCGTCGAACGTGTCCAACGCCACCACCTCTCGCGTCAACTTGGCCTGTCCCCTTCCCTTCTCGGTGAGCGTGGACGCGTCCGAGCTCCCTTGAATCCGCCCCTCGGCGTTCCACGTGCTCTGACCGTGTCTCACGAACGTGATCTCCGTCCGTTCCCTTCCTCGCTCGCTCTCATCCGACGCTCGCACCGACTGCGACGTCGAGGATGTAGAAAACGTCGTTACCCATCGCGTGCGCGAGCTCGGACGACGCGCGACACGCGACGCACCCGCGCGAGACGACAACGATGAGGAGGAGGAGGAGGAGGAGGAGGAGGAGGACGCGAACGATCGTACGATCGCTCTCGCCTGCATGATGCGCGCGTCACTGACGTTTGAATGAGTGAACGAACGAATGAACGAATGAACGAATGAACGAACGAACGAACGAGTCAAAGAGCTACAGAACGACCTCGCGGCTGAAAATATGTGTTGCTACAGAGAAATGAGACTACGGATGGATGCGCTAGAGAAAGAGGAAGGGGGAGGCCGGCGCGGTGACGAGCGAGTACAGACGCTTGAAGAGCTCACCGCAGCACGCGACGAAGGTGACGGTGAGGATGACGAGGAGAAAACCGACCCAAGGGGTGGAATCGTCGTCCTGATCGACACCGTGCAGGCCACCGTCGGAATCGAGCGCGCGGCCGCGAGAGCAACACGCCTTGACGAGGGACGGTTTACGCTCTGGAAAACCGTGGGGAAGGGAACTCTCGAAACGCACCGTGCGTTTACCGTTGTTGCGCAACGATCCCGTGGGTGTCAAGATGCCTCTGGGCGACGCCGAGTCGCTCGCTCGGGCGTCCTCGTGCTCGTGCTCGTCCCGCACCTCCACCTCGGTCTTCGCCTCGCGCCCTCGCCCTCTGACTGGTAACCATAAATCTTTCGCGCTATCGTTCATCCATTCCTCGCGCGGGTCCTCGTCCTCGTCCTCGTCCTCGTCCTCGTCCTCGCCCTC
>Ga0208410_1000031_pt1 | contig 68385 bp, 68 predicted proteins | sample ETN02SmetaG_3_FD_185787 | JGI IMG/M metagenome (GOLD analysis project Ga0208410, IMG submission 185787) | Marine microbial and viral communities from oxygen minimum zone, Eastern Pacific Ocean - ETNP2014F10-02SV257 (SPAdes) (version 2) | ecosystem: Environmental > Aquatic > Marine > Oceanic ... | reverse complement strand
GGTGATAGCGTGGGTATTGTAGACTACCACTACGATGTAGCAATAGTTGGTGCGGGACCGGTTGGTGGGTACCTTGCCACTAAGATGAGAGAATATGGCCATAGTGTTCTGATTATCGAAGAGCACGATGAAATTGGCAGGCCCTTCCAGTGCGCGGGCTTAGTCAACCCCGATGCAATGAGAAAGGTTTCTCTTGAGCAAACGGTGCTTACTCCAATTTGGGGGGCTAGGATTCACGGTCCATCAGGAACCCCAGTAGAGATCGGGGATCCGAATAGAACCAGAACATGGTCAGTATGTAGAAAGAAGTTTGACGAGGCACTAGTAAGACGGGCAGTTGAAGTGGGGGCCGACATATGGCTTTCCAGTACCCCAGAGGGTGTAGAAATCGGAGTTGAGTCTGCCTTGTTGAAAGTTAGGAGGGGGGATGTAGCTGTCAATGTTCAATGCCGGATTGTGTGTGGGTGCGATGGGGCTCACTCATGGGTCCGTAAGGAGTTTAGAATGGGGAGACCCAAGGAGATGATGGTTGGTTTCCAAGTTGAGGTGACGGGTTATCCGGGGAAAGAGGGAGTGCTCGACATGTATACTGGAAGCGATATTGCACCTGGGTTCTTCGCATGGGCGATTCCTTCTGGAAGCACAACAAGGATCGGCATGTGGAGTCGGCCCGATTTACTTGAAGGGGCGTCATGCGAAGGGCTAATCAACCGTCTTATGAGAGATTCGATTTGGACAGAAAGATTCTCTGATTGTAGAATTGTTGGCAAGTTTGGAGGACCTGTTCCGAGTGGCATTCTAAAGAAAACTGTTGGTCAGAGAGTTGCAGTTTTTGGAGATGCGGCTGGTTCATGCAAGCCAACAACGGGTGGAGGTATTGGACCTGGTTTTGAACAGGTTGATCTGCTTGTTCCCGAATTGTCACGTGCCATAATCGAAGGTGATTTCTCCGAGGAAAACATCAAGAGGATTTCAAAAATTCTAGATCCCATGAGGAGGAAGCACGGTAAAGCGAAGGCCCTACGTGATGCCTTTGTTACTGAATCTAGTGATGAAGAGCTAGATGAGATATTTTCAGTTTGGTCTAGGAGAGAGGTAATTGAAATTATCAATGAATATGGCGAGATTGACAATCCCATACCCTTGGGAATAAGACTATTGAAAGAAGTTCCAGAGTTCCGAAAGGTTGCAGGGAAGGCAACTAAGGCAATAATTTGGGGTTGAGATATGCACAAGTCCATTCAGAGAGTAAGGTACCCTCCGTTCGAGCATTACAATACTGACCCCAAACAGATACCTCTGGTGGAGGTGATACTGGAATCGGAGAACGCACCTCCTCCCGATTTCAAACTCGGCAATGAAGACGGTTGGATGATAGAGTGGAGAAATGATGTTTCGGAAGACACTATGCTTCCGAAAATATGTACTGAGGTCACTAGGGAGACGCTTCCATTTCTAATGAGAACGAGGAATGGCTGGTATATTGTTCCAGATCCAATACACTCATTGGCAAGGAGAATGATTCTGCCCTCGGTATTATTGCTTATTTTCTCACTCATTCTTCATGCCTTAGAACCCGCGTTAATTGACCTAGTTGGCGGTATTGCTGAGATTATTTACACGCCAGTTAGAATAGGTCCCCTCGACTACCCACTCCTAATTCTAATCTCGTTCCCCATATTCATCCTCCCAATATTTGTGAGAATAATTGCGAATCTAAGAGATATCAGAAGGCAGGAGGAATACATTTCGAAGCCTCTTGGCAGTCCTCAAATTAGATTAGGCAATTGTAGTACTGAGAATATTGAGATCCTGGAATTTCAGCCACCTAGTGGTTTCACTGCTCGAAGGTGCAGAATACAAGTTGGTGTTGCTGTACCAGAAAGAAGAGTTGTGCAATTAGCGACCAATACAAGTGAGGCAGGTCAGCCGGCACCGGGAATGTCGACAGCATTGCCCGAGAGACGTATTTCTACGGGTGATGAGCATGGCACTGGCGTTGGTGAGTCCCTGCCTATGGCAGTTAGCAAGGGCAGGGTACTCCACCTAGAACCCATGAGGGTTCAAGACGGCGGGCCATGGAATGAAATTGATTCGGGAGTTACCTCATTGGATGGACCAGATAGGGCATGGCCCGGCTCGATATATTCCGCCATGATTGCGATACACTGGGAGATTGTTGTTGAGGGCATTACAGAATCTGGAATGAGCATGAAGTGGGTTAGGCCAGTTATTATTGAGAATCCAGATATTGTTTCATTTGATTCCCTTCCAGTCAGAAGTGGAAGAGCCGAGTCGTGATTACCACTGAACTGGTGGTGGAGCATTGACCTGCATTGTGTATACATTGACCGTTTGCAATTTGTTATAATCCGAATCCCTCTTCCGAGGGGTGAACCCGGCCAAAGAAATAATTCTCTGGAGTTCTTTCTCAGTAGCCTCAGTTCTATCTGTCCCGGATGCTGAGACCACATTTTCTTCCATCATCGTTGATCCGGCATCGTCCGCCCCGCCCAATAGAGCCACCTGAGCAACCTCTAGACCCATTGTTGGCCATGATGCTTGGATGTGTACAATATTATCAAAGAAAAGTCGGGAGACGGCGAGATGCCTAAGATACTCCGAAGATGAGGCACCCATCTCAATTCTATTCAAACCCCTGTTCCTCCTCCCAAAGGCGTTGTTTTCAAGTTGCACCGGCCATGAGACGAATGAAGTAAAACCAGTGTTGCCGTTAGAAATTGCCGAGTCTTGCATTTTCCTTATCTTGCTCATGTGTTCGACCCTATCAGATGGAGTCTCGCCAAAACCAAATACATTAGTTGCTGATGTAGTGAGCCCGAGTTCCTGTGCTTCACCCATAATTCTGAGCCAGTTCTCGGCTGAGCCTTTCAATGGGGATATGTCCTTTCTGACATCATCGACGAGCATTTCAGCTCCGCCACCAGGTAGACCATGCATCCCCGCTTCCTTCAAACGCTGGAGAACTGTGGATGTGCTTTGTCCACAAACATCAGAAATCCCCTCAATCTCTATTGGGGAAAAGCAGTCGAGCTCTATTGTGGGATGCCTAGACCTTAGTTCGGATAGTAGACTTGTGTACCAAGATAGTGGCAAATCTGGGTTAACTCCCCCCTGCATCAGAATTCTAGAGCCTCTGCATTCCTCCAGTTCGGAAATTCTCTCACTGATCTCATCGACTGATTGAGTGTAGACATCAGCATGACCTGGTGGCCTGTAGAAAGAGCAGAATTGGCAATTAATTGTGCAAATATTTGTGTAATTTATGTTCCTGTCCACTAGGTATGTTACTTCGTTTCCCGGTACCATTTTCTTCCTTCTGATGTGGGCAGCATACATCAGCTCGTTGAGATCGGCGTCTTCGTAAATCGTCACTGCATCTTCAATTGAAAGGCGTGGAGGATTCTCGCTCGCCTGAATAGCAATAATTTCAGACCAAGACAGGTCAATCACCCTTTGAAATTAATGACTCAATCTCGTCAATGGACTTGGGGCATCCTGCTGTGAGTACTACTGGGCCATCTTCAGTAACGAGTACGTCATCCTCTATTCTTATTCCTATTCCAGAATATCTTTCTGGGATATCGATGTCATCCCTCCAACTAGCGAAGTAGAGCCCGGGCTCGACAGTTAGAACCATGCCACTCTCAAGAGTGGGTCCTGGCTTGCCGTCACCCTTCCTACCCCCTCCGACATCATGAACGTCTAGGCCAAGAAGGTGGCTTGTCCCATGCATGAAGTAATTCCTAAATGGGCCGTCCATATTCTCCCCTAATGCCTCGGAAATGGTACAATCAAGTATTCCCAAATCGATGAGTCCTTTTGCCAGCACTAATGAAGCTGCCTTATGGCTGGAGTTCCAAGTAGAACCCACTTTACAGGCCTTAATTGCAGCCTCTTCGGCGTCAAGGACTAGGTTGTAAATTTCTCTCTGGGGTTCTGTGAACTTACCATTAACAGGCCATGTTCTTGTGATGTCTGAAGCGTATCCGTGAACCTCGCATCCGGCATCAACAAGGACCAAGTCACCGTCTTCAATCGAGTCTGAGTTACTACCGTAATGGAGTATCGTGGCATTGTCTCCGCCGCCAACGATCGATTTGTAGCTCCACTGGCTCCTCGAATCGATGAAGTGACCCTCGATAACGGATTGGATTTGCCACTCTCCAATCCCGGGGTGTGTTGCGCGCATCGCCTTCACGTGAGCATCGGAGGCGATTTTCGATGCTTCCTTCATTACATCGATTTCTGCTTCGGATTTTACGGTCCTCATAACATCCAATAGCGTACGGGGATCCGGGATATCGGACATCTTGGAACCCGAAATAATGCCGTCTATTTTAGAGTCGATACCGATGATAGCAGATGGTTTCAAGCCCGACTCAATTTTCTTGGAGATGTATTCTTCTGCGTCGTTTATCGAAAGTGAGTTATCTATCGGCCAGCCCTGTAATGCGCCCTCTGGGCCTACTCTCCTCCCTTCCCATATCTCGGCCTTGGTATCTCTGGGTCTGACGAATAGAGTGGTTTGCCATAGGCCGTCATCGAACTTGGCAGTGAGAATAGAGTCGGGTTCCGACCATCCACACAGGTATAGAACGTACGAATTCGCCCTGTATGGATAACTGGTGTCGTTAGACCTTATTGACACTTGATTATTTGGAATGATGACTAGAGAGTCGATGGGCATGTTCGACAGGAACTCTTCCTGCCTTCTACGATATTCTCCATCTCCAAAGGGTAAATCAGACATTGTATCCATCTGCCGCGCCTAGGTCCGAGTTCTTGAAATGTAGTAAAGAACTGTCATTTTTCCTCGTCAGGCTGCCACTTAGGTATTTCACCCATTGAAGTGGACTTTCTTCTGAACAGAATGGCGGAAGCGAGGAAGGCTGCTGACAAGACTAGGATAATTATCCCCAGAGGTAGCTCATCAGTATAATCGGGATGGATCAGTTCCACTGAAATGAATGAATACTGATCATCGTCATCAATTACCTCTATTGTGAGTATCAACTTTTCAATATTCGATTCAGGCCATGTGAAGGACCTCTGGCAGCCCTCGTTCACGGGTTCGTTATCCACCTTCCATACACATCTTAATCCATTGATGTCATTAGTGCTGTCTAGTGATTCTGAGGCATCCAGATCCCATGTATCTCCAGATGAAAGCCTGATGCTCTCACCATGGGAAACGGACTTTCCGTCGACGGTGAGTTTTGCTGTAGGGATTACATTTGTAATTGTAATATATCTGGAGACAGATGAATAGAGTCCCCCATCATCTTTAACCCTCAATAGTAGCTCAAAATTCCCAGAAATGTCTGTCTCCAGTGAGAACGTGCTCTCACCCTGGGAAACTAAAATTGGGGCTGAGCCGGGGTTTGATCTATCCAATAGAGTCCATATGTGGTATAGGTCCCCCTTCCCCCAATAGCCATCGTCTGAGGAGCCCCCGTCGAATAATAGGGCGTCGTCCCCCTCCTGTGCTTCATCTGGGCCAATGATTGAGGAGACAGGGGCATTGTTGTCGACCCTGACGGGCACGCAATGGTATGCTACGGATAATTGGGTTGATGATGATGTCCATGCTGAGTACCAACCATCGTCTAATCCGGATGCGTCTACAATAGTCGAGTATTCTCCAATCAAAGACAACGCTCCCTCAACTGGGGATGCGGGTGGGTTGGCACAACTAGTCGAGGGCGAGTCGGCAGATAGGAGTGAAAATGAAATTGTGGCTGTGGTATCGTAAGAAGCCGCTGACCATCCCGAGAATTCTACTTCACCCACGATCCATGACTCCGATAATGGAGACTCGGGCAATAGTACTGATCCTGATGAGTTTCCAATGAATGCAGCAATGGACGATGAGGTTGTATTCTGAGCGATGTCGGATATCGAAATCTGTAGGATGCACGAACAGTCGCCTATCTCGTCTGGATCAATAGTGGCCTCCCATGACCACTTCAACAAATTGCCATACTCATGTGACTCGCTGAATTGCAAGGTGCCACCCCCTCTCACCACGAAATCTTCGCCCGATTGCTCTAATGCCGACCAAAATGCCTCTGATGGCTCATTCGCCGAAACAAGAAAACCTGAGATGGTGGAATGCTCAGAAATTTGCATTCCATTTTCGTCATTGAAGCCAATAAACGAGGTGGTGGACTCTTCAGCCGCAGCCGAATGAGCAAAAGCTAGCAACGCAAAGGCCGTCGCCAATGAAATGAACAAGGGACGCTGATTCACGATTGTGGCCCTATAGAACATGTCTTGAACCCCTTGGGTTCATGTTCCTCATCTATCGGAAATCTGCAGCTTCCACGATAGCTCGTCAAGCCATATCCCCAAGGTGTCACTGTCGACGAACTCCTGGCTAGACTCGGCCGTTAGTACACACTCACAAGCTGCAGCAGCTAGTGATGTAGCATCCATAATATCCAGTCCATTGCCAAGAGCAGCTGCTAGGGCTGTTGCAGCAGCGTCATGAAGGCCGATCTGTTGTCTGGGTGCGTCGGCCCTGCAAGGGATGGCCATCTCCCTCCCATCAGGAAGATAGAGATTAGTTCCTTCGACTCCACCAAGGACGACTATTGCTCCCCAACCGTATTTAGAAATTAGCTCGGAAGCTGTCTCAGATGTGCTTTCCAGCATCAGTCTTCTTCTTTGTAATTCAAGACCCCTCATACCGAAAATCACTGCATCTGCCCCCTGGCTTCTGGAAAGGCCGGTCAATTTTGGATCTACAATACAAGGGAGCTTCAATTTCTTGGCATTTGAGATGAGCTTTGAGGCCCCCGATTCGGTCAATACGCCTTTGTGATAATCTGATAGGACTATCGCTTTGCTGTTTGGCATTGACTCGAGAGCGGCATCGATTAACTGATCGCTGACCGATTTACTCAATTCTTCCAATGGGCCCCTATCCGCCTGAAGGAGCACCTGACTCTGGTCCAGTAGGCTTTCCCTACTGCCATAAAACCTAATCTTTGTCAATGTCTTTCGGTTAGGGACAACAGTGATTCCAGATGTTTCAATTCCATCGTTAGAAATCATCTCTAGAATCCTATTTCCTTCAGCATCATCCCCTACGCAAGAGAAAAAATCTACGTCCATGCCCAATGAGTTTAGGCCTCTTGCTATATGGGCAGCAGCCCCTGGCGACTCTTCCGAGCGGATGATTCTCAGCGCCGGCACAGGAGCTGTTGAGTTGAGATTGTTGGCATATCCATGATGGTACCTATCAAGCATCACATCACCAATCAATGTGACCCTTGTACCCTCAAAATCATCGAGCAGTGCGCTCAGTCTGCGTAGTGTTTCGGCCTCAGTTCGGTCCTCGTTCTGTGACTCCATGTATGCTGCGAGTAGGATGTGGCGAATGATACTTACTAGACCGGCGGAATCAAGTTTGGGATGCCATCGTAATGGCATGGAGCGCGTCGAGGGGGGGTGGATCTACGATGGCCCCGCGGCTGATAGGTTATGGCATAAGTCGGCCATAGGCAGGCCAATATCTGACGGATGTCTGATTCTCACGGCATGTGAACTAATCTTCTGTAGAGACCATAGGCATGTTGAATTTCCCAGTGATGACTGGTTAATGGGGGTAATGAGGGAAGGTGGAGATGCTATTCTTGAAGGAGTGATAATGGAGGCGCTCAGGGTGCCAGGGAACAAGATTGTTCTGAAGGGGAATCTCGATAGCATGGGGCTTGATCACTCAGAGGAATCATGGGGCCTGAGATGGGTCTCGGATATGCACCCTAGGAATGATTCGCCGGTTGCAGAGGTTAGATGGTTCACGGACACTGAGCATTTTGATGCAAAGAAGGATTTGTATCAGTGGACAAAGGAAGTTGAGGAAAGAGGCAGAATAGCCGAGGCGATAGTTATTGATGAAGAGTTGTCAGTAGTGACATATCACCTGTCGATAGCGAATCCTACTGGAATTCTTGAGCCGCCCTCCGAAGAGGGTTTCATGAAGATCTCGTGCCGTGACTACGTGGAGACTCACACAGGTGGTGCCTTCTTCACAGATACAGATGAGTGGCCATCTGAAGCCATCGGAGTCCCAATTCATGGTGGCAGGCAGCTGGATTGGGTTGAGAGAGAGCTAGTTCACGTTCTGGGGAATTCATCATTCGACTTTGATATCGATAGTTTTTCTACGGGTTTAACAATTCCTGAACTTGGGATGACAAGGACTGCCAGCCTATTGAAGGAACTCTGGGACAGGGGCCTCAATACCCGGTCCGGATTCAAATTCGGGACAACCTGGAGATGTTATGCAGGACCAATTGGAGAGGAACATGCCCCTTGGCTGATCAATGATCCAGATGATGGAGGAAAGATAGTGAGTGATTGGGGGAGGGCTTGCCTGACATCTAGACTTGCCTCCGGTGTGAACAAGCATTGGATTTGCCCAATAGACGTGAGCACGGGGGACTGGAGGTTCCTTGAAATCTCGAGGCCACCGGCCGACTCAAGGTGGAGCAATCCCAGCAAGAGGTAATTATTCCCTCTTCTGACCTGTCAAAACGGACAGTGCTAGGAGGATGCAAATTATAGGAAGGCCATTTGAGGGCTTTGAAAGCCATCCCAAAATACCGTTACCCGTAAAGGGAGACTCTGCTATCAGAGTTACTCCCACCCTATTCTCAAGTCCGCTTTCGTCTTGGAAAACCACCTCTCCCCTTGCATACATGCCTGGCTCCATTAGCCCCAAGGGATCTATCTCGATAACTAGTGGGTCACCAGGCCCTATCTCCCCTTGGGTAGTCACTGTTGCAATCCTAGCGGCGGCGCCCTCAATAGCAATGAAATAATCCCTCGGACCAGTGCCCTCATAGTCCAAATCTATGGATATCGAAGATGGTTTCTCCCAGTCAATTACCGACTCTAAATTCTGAGATGTGATTCTGTTTCCAATCTTCTGCCAATTCAATCTGATGGAAACTGGGTTCTCGCCTTCACAACCGATTGAGCCAATCAATGTCCCCATCTGCAATGAGGTGTCTGAGTACCTAAGTATCGGGACTTCGGATAATCCAGCAGGAATTACTATGGATTTCTCCACGGGACTGCCAAGAACGGCGCTGACATTGACAATTAAGTTGCACTGAGAAGGAGTATTTACCAGTGCATATGATGACTCCCCATCAAGCAACTGAATGGGGTTTCTCTCTGTAAGCACGGAGGTGGTTGGGGTGCTAGAAGTCATAATTTCTATTGTAGCAGAGCTATCAAGAATCTGTGTAACAGTAGCGGTCCAATGAACCACTCTCCCCCTATTGTCCCTAATTACTACACCTTGTGAACCGAATGAGTCGTTAACAGAAAATGTGTCTCCTTCACTACCTGAGTCACGGTTCCTTACCAGAGCATCGTCCCCATCAGCTTCTATGATCTTGACCCAAGCATAATTTGGATCGTGGTTAACAGTGTTGTCTTCTGAGTTTCCGTTATTCACATCCTGGTACTCGACAATGATGCCATGTCCGGGCAAAGCGGAGTCGAAGCCACTATCTGAGCGTAGGGAGATTAGGACCCTCTCACCAGGTGCTGTCTCAAGAGAGAGTACCCTCGTAGCTAGAGATACACTACTAATCGAATCAATTTCGTATGAGCCATCTAGAGAAGTGTCGATTTCAATGATGCCATTGGAACTCACCAAATCCAGTGTTGCTGCTCCGGGCATGGAGGGGGTTCTTCCATTGTCATTCCAATTGCCGCTGGCCATTATGTCCCAATCACCAAGTCCATTCCAGTTATTTGAGGGGAGTTCTGAATGGACATCATATAGGTCAAAAGCGCCCATCTGGTGTAACATCTCGTGAACTACTGTTCCCAAACCGCTGTTCAATGAAGAAATTGTGTAATGCTCTACTGTCCATTCGCCAATAGATATGGGTTCTTGTAACTCTGAGAAGTGGCTCCATATCGAGTTTGATGAGGCTCCCGATTCCTGTGCTTCTCCTGAATGGAGTACCAGAAGTCTATCCACAATTCCATCGCCATTGTAGTCCCATCTCGATAAGTTGGAGTTACCTAGAAGGGCATATACTGAGTCTTCGACTAATCCCTCTACCCCCCTACCGTCAATCCCTGAGTCCCTAGTACCTGGTGAATCGGCGCCCCAATAGCCCTCGTCTTCAGATGAAATCCAAACTTCCTCAGATAATGTCACCGTAAGCGTAGAGTGGCCTCCTGACATCTGTCTCACATATTGCGAAGCTGAGAGATGGGGTGACCCATCCCCATCCATATCGAAGATGGATTCAGTTATTGACTCGGAGTGAGGTTTTCCGGGAAAGGCGACGCGAAGAACAAGCCATTCTTCGCTATTCTGCAATCCGACCAAATTTGAGTCTTGATCGTTATCGTCTATCCCTGGAGTCACTTTCGAATCGACCAAATCAGGATTCAGATTTATCATGCCACCAAGAAGAATCAGGACAAGCGCTACCGCGTAACGTACTGACTTCATGGTATACCGTGATCAAGCGTGGCTTTCAAGTAAATGTAATCGTGATCGTGGATGGATGGAATATGGCGAGATAGTCAATCACGGAAAGGCATCAACTTTGAAAATTGGTCAGCTGCAAATATCGCTAACACGGCGATAACTATCCTAAGTCCGTCATAGACCAATGGAAGAGTTAGGATGAGCATGCCTGCCGACATTAGCATTAACCTGATCCTGAACCTTGTCTCCTCGCCCCCTGAGGAAAGAATGAGTCGTGAGAGTGCTAGAGCCAGTGATGTCAGTGTGACGATCAAAACGACCCATGTCATTCCAAGTGAAATCTCTACGACCTTGCTCACGTCATACATTTCCTCGACGCCATTAATCGAACCTATTTCTTCTGAAACTGAGAAAATGGCAGATATCCCCCAGGTCCAAATTACCACGGTTAGCAATGGTGCAATTATAGAGAAAATCGAGAGTAGAGTTGCAAGCCACCTTCTTTCATCAACGTAAAGACCTGTTCTCGAGAAGCGATAAATGAGTATTGAGAAGATAGGAAGTACGGAAACCGAAGAGAGTAATAATATCAGGGTCCACCTAACTCCTATCCAATCCATGGGCGAGTACAGGGACATTGCAGACTCATTACTCTCGGAAGATGCTGCTAATACCCAATCACCAATCGTCGATGTTGAAATTGTTGACCATAGTGCAGCAAAAATTAATAGAAAAAGGGAGGTTTTTCTGAATACAGAATGTAATTCTGAAAAATGATTGGGTGATTTTCCATCAGGCTCGGAATGTTGTCTTACTGACATATCACATGCGATCCTTTACCGATGGTTCAGTTCTTGCTGCTAGTATTGTCCTATAGACCCCATAAGCAAACAGGATACTAGTCAGGAACGCGCACCCTATCAGGAACCCCGTAAGGTCTGTGACGTGAGTCCCCTCTTCTACGACTGCCGGGGGTGGGAAGTAGATTGCAGTGTCGGATGCGGTCCAATTCACCGCGACGATGAATGATACAATGCTCATAATTGACCTCCTAATTGCTTGTGGGTAAGCGAGCTCCATTGCAAGGAACTCTGGGCCATCGTCATACTTCCTCTCCAGAATCTCCCTCTGTAGTATGGCACCGAAAATCAACGCCACTAGGCTTGTCCAGAAGAATAGATTTCCTTGTGAGAAAACTGCATGCGATAGTGCCTCTTGCCTCTCTGCTTCTTTCTGTGAGTCTGACTCCTCTATGACAAATAATGTATCATAATCTCCGACTGATATTGTCCTGGTATCCAAGGTAGCGCCGGATTCGTCAGAAGTCACAGTCCCTGGTGGGTTGATGGTGAACGATAATACGTTCCAGTAGTCTGAATCGTCTGGAACACCGCCGCCATCAACAGAGTTTCCAGCTAGCCAGAAGTAAATGGGACCTATGTCATCTGAGGGAGCCGTCCAAACCACTGTCCATATCCCGTCTGAGTCTGGTTCGGAGTGGGAGATATCATCAGGGGCGCCGTCTGCCTGTCTGATGTCCTGATCATCTGACCAGCTGAAAGTTCCGTTTGACTCCGAAGTCATCAGGAATCCAGCCTTTTTATTTCCCTCTCCACCCGAGAGTGTTAGCGAGTCTGCAACGGTAATCGTGAACTCGTACGATTGCCCTGGGTCGTACATCACAGGGATGCCTGTTATCATCACCACTGCTCTGACGGAAGATGCCCCATTGTTATGACAAGAGCAACCGTACTTGGCGGTGGGGTCGCCATCACCGTTCTCGCTACTCGGACCCGCGCTCATCCCCATTGCGGGAACTGCTAGAAGTACACCTACGATCAAGACGACGCCGAGCCTCTTCACTGTGGAGCTCATGTCTGTTACCGAACTGCGTTCGGCAGTGATGGACTCATAACGATTGCTTGGAAACATGACAGTCATCTCCCATTATAGGTCCTTGATTGAGCCATTGAGCTCATTCATCATTTTCTTTCCGTCGCCAAACAGCATCATTGTCTTGTCCATGTAGAAGAGGTCGTTATCTACGCCAGCGTAGCCAACTGAAAGGCTCCTCTTGATGATGACGACGACATTTGCCTTGTCGACATCCAAAATTGGCATTCCTGCCAGCGGACCTTCTCCAGTTCTAGCTGCAGGGTTAGTGGTGTCATTTGCCCCAATAACCAGGGCAACGTCACAATCAGGGAATTCGGAATTTATTTCATCCATTTCAATGAGTCTCTCATATGGGACATTCGCTTCTGCGAGGAGGACGTTCATGTGCCCCGGCATCCTTCCAGCTACGGGATGTATAGCGTAGAGGACTTCGCACCCTGTTGACTCCATGAGGTCTGCGAATTCCTTCACGGCATGCTGACTCTGACTGACGGCCATCCCATATCCGGGAACTACGATGACGCGTTGGGCCCCATCTAGGACCATGGCGACCTCCTCGGGATCGCTGCCTACCTTGGTTCGAGTAAGCTGATCCTTTTCCCCTGAACCGCCGAATGCCTTGAACAGCACATCGAAGAGTTCCCTATTCATCGCCTTGCACATAATGAATGTGAGGATTAGCCCAGCAGCTCCGACCATCGAACCAGCGATGATTAGAACGTTATTACCAATCACGAACCCGGTGAATGCGGCAGCGATTCCTGAGAGTGAATTCAGGAGGCTGACAACGACCGGCATATCTGCGCCCCCTATGGGGAGTACAAACAGTATTCCGAGCAAGCCAGATGATAGCGCCAATGCGTAAATCCAGTAGTGCTCGGATGGTTCCTGTATTGTCATCCAGATGAGTGCGAATGAGGAAAGAAGTAGTATGGCCTTGACAGAGTTGAGCCATGATGGTCCCCATGTTGGGAATCTGACCCACTTACCTGTGAAGGGGACGGTAAACCCGCCCTTCAACTTGTACATCGCCACTAGGCTACCAGTAAGTGTGATCCAACCGACAATCCCCGAAAGCCCAATTGCTACCCATATCGCATAAAGCTCTACTCCCGGGTCGGGTATGTTCGACTCTTGGATCCTCTTTAGCGCCTCTGAAAGACCGACCAGGGCAGAGGCACCGCCCCCAAATCCATTGAAGAGTGCAACCAATTCGGGCATTCCGGTCATTTCAACCCTAGTTGCCATCAGGTATCCAATTAGAGATCCTATGACCAGGCCCCCAATAATCAACTCCCAGCCAATTACGCCCTCGGTCTGAAGCTTGGCAAGTGTGACCACTACAGCGAGTAACATACCCATGGCCCCGAGGCTGTTTCCCTCGGGTGCAGTTCTTGGACTCGATAGCTTCTTGATTCCCATGATGAACAAGGAAGCTGAAATCAGGTAACCGATGTCCCAAACCACTGGATCGACCAATCTATTCACCCCCCTTTCTACGTCGCCCGGCTATCATTCCAAGCATCTTGTTCGTAACCATGAATCCACCAACCGCATTGATTGTGGCCATGATCAGAGCGAGAAAGGCCAGAAGTGCTGCAACATCGGTGTTTGCACCGTCGAAAGATGAGTTTGACAATATCAAGGCACCCACTATGGTAATTCCAGAAATGGCATTGGCCCCGGACATCAGAGGAGTATGAAGGGTAGGGGGGACCTTACTGATTAGCTCGAATCCGAGGAAAATTGCCAATACGAAAACTGTGATACTGCCGACCAGAGCTCCGAGAGTAAGGCTCATCCAACCACCTCCGCCAACCGGGACTGCTTAGAGTGAATCTCCCCGTTTGAGCAAATGAGGACGCCTCCCATTCCGGGAATGTGGAAGTCAGAACCTTCTGGAGCACCAACCAAGATGTCGTCTTCCATGTCCAACTCCAACTTCCCATCCTTAACCAGGCTAATGACGAAGTTCGTGAGATTGTTAGAGAAAAGCATGCTGGCGGTTGAGGGGATGGTTCCCGCGAGATTCTCAATTCCGACAATTGTAACCCCATACTCGCTCGTTATCTCACCTGGAACTGTGAGCTCGCAGTTTCCACCGACATCCGCGTTCATGTCAATAATTACAGAGCCCTCTTTGAAGGATTCAACTGCCGAAGAAGGAACCGTGATAGGGGCCGGCCTACCAAAAATACGAGCTGTGGTAACAATTACGTCCGCATCACTGGCGACCTCGCAAACAGTATCGTTGACCTTCTGAATGAACTCGGGAGTCAGTGGCTTTGCATAGCCAGACTCATCCTCGAAGTCGTCCATACCATCTACTTCGATGAACCTGCCGCCTACAGACTCAATCTGCTCAGCGGCCGACTTCCTGACATCTGATGCATAGACCACCGCCCCCAGACGCTTCGCGGTTGCTATGGCCTGTAGGCCTGCAACGCCACTACCCATGATCACGAATTTAGCTGGCTTAACCGTTCCAGCACTGGTGGTCATCATCGGTATACCCTTGGGGACTTGTGCTGCGCCCAGAAGCACCGCCTTGTACCCAGAGAGGTTGTCTTGGCTGGAATTAACGTCCATTGCTTGAGCCCTTGAGAGTCTCCTCGGAATCATGTCCATACTCATCAGTGTGATACCTGCATCCATCGCTTCGCGGACTCTATCAGGGTTCCTGAATGGGTCGGCAACACAAGCTAGTATATTTCCCGCGCTCATCGATGAAGTATCCGGCATCCTAATTGAAATCACGATGTCTGCTGACATTGCAGAGTCGCGTGGAACTATTGATGCACCCTTTGACGCGTACTCCTCATCGGAGTGGTTCGCCTTGTGTCCTGCTCCAGCCTCCACCAGAACCTCAAAACCGAGCTTGGTTAGTTTTGTTACCGAGTTTGGAACTATGGAAACTCTATTTTCTCCTTCTGGCTCCTTGACCACTCCCAAGCGCATTGTCATCACTCCTGTTGGGCCATAGGCCCAATCAGATATCCATACGAGAAGAAGGCGCTTATTGAAACCGTCGGCGCGAAGGTTTCAGAGAATGATTGGTGGGAAAATATGATTCCTGGGGAGGAGGGTAATCGCAAAGTGCTAAGTTCCCATCCTATTGCCGGGGAACGAGGGAGACATATGGGAACAGGCGCTGAGGAAATCGCAGTCACAGGTGAAGGTGACGACGGAATGAAAAAACCAATTCGTGTTGCTGTTACTGGTGCCGCTGGCAACATTGGGTACGCATTATTATGGCGAATTGCGAGTGGTGACTGTTTTGGAACAAATCAACCAGTCATACTTCAGCTACTAGAGATTCCCCCTGGTATGCAACGTTTAGACGGGGTAATAATGGAATTGAAGGATTCTGCATTCTCGCTATTGCATGGCATAGTAGGTACAGATGACCCAAATATTGCATTCAACGAAGCAGACGCGATTTTTCTGGTTGGTTCACGACCCAGAACAAAGGATATGGATAGGTCAGATCTCGTGGCTGCAAATGGTCCGATCTTCGTTGGGCAAGGAAAGGCAATCGATGCGATGGCGTCACCTAATGTGAAGGTCGTTACAGTGGGCAATCCTTGCAACACCAATGCTCTAATTGCCTGTGCAAACGCACCGAGTATTCCCTCCCGGCAATTTTCCGCCATGACTCGCCTCGATCAAAATCGGGCAGTGGGTCAGATGGCAGAACATGCCGGAGTCCCTGCTTCGAAAATACACGATGTATTCATCTGGGGCAACCACGCCAATACGATGTACCCAGACCCGCGTTTCGCGACTGTGGATGGAAAAATGGCAACTGAAATATTCGATAGAGAATGGTTACAAGGCTCGTTCCTAGATACTGTAGCAACGCGAGGAAAGGCGATTATCGTAGCAAGGGGGGCGTCCTCTGCTGCTTCTGCAGCCTCCGCTGCGACAGACCACATGCGAGATTGGTGGCAAGGTTCGAATGGACGCATAGTTTCAATGGCCCTCCCCTCTGAAGGTTGGTATGGAGTTCCTGAGGGGCTTGTGTTTAGTTTTCCATGTAGATGTGAAAATGGCGATGTGATTGTGGTGGAAGACCTTCCTGTCGACTCATTTGCACAATCGAAAATTGATGAAAATGTCGCTGTACTTTTGGAAGAGCGCGAAGCAGTTAGCGAACTTCTGGGTAGTTGAGGGAAAGATGTCTCGTTCGCTCTACCTTGAGCATGATGGGAAAGTTCTGCTTGTGGATTTGAATGGCGATGGGCCTCGTGAGGCTGTGATGGGAAGAATTGGTGAAATCTCACTGAGATTGCCGACGGAAGAAGAAGTACGTTCAATGGGAATAGAATGGACCGAACGTAGAGTTAATCGAATCAAATTTGGTGAAGAGTTCCACGAGGTTGTCTATGCGCTTCCTGAGATTGAATGGCCTGAAAATTGGACGTGGAAAGACATGTTGATTTCGGATGGATGTGTAGAGCCATTGGCCCGTGAATGTGTTTACAGGAGTATGCATAGGGTCGTCTCAAAGGTGATGATCGTTAACTCCGATAATCATGTCCTGATGGCCAAGGTATCTCGTGGTTTCTTCACGGGCTACTGGACGCTTCCTGGTGGATTCGTAGACTATGGCGAGCATCCTCGTGAGGCTGCCGTCAGGGAAGCCATGGAAGAGTTGGGAGTGGATATTGCAATAGATGACCCCAAGGGGGAAACTGGTGATGCATTCGGAGAAAACGATGGTGCGATAATCAGGGAAGAAGTATTCAACGATGATGGGATAAACTGGGTTTCTTTCACATATAGGTGTAAAGGTGAGTTCCGAGATGATGAGCTGATTCCCAAGAATGACGAGATTGAAGAGGCGAGGTGGTTCACTAAGTCGGAAGCACTCAAGGTGGCTGTTTCAATATTTGATATTGAAGCTATCCAAAAGTCCCTTTAATTCATGCAATTATTGTAGTGGTGGGCCCGCCTGGATTCGAACCAGGGTCAAATGCTCCCAAAGCATCTAGCATAGACCAGACTAACCCACGGGCCCCTTGCCCCCGGGGACGGCACATATGGGATGAAGGTTACTGGACCCATCTCCACGCCTCTACGCCTGCACGGTGCAAAATTCCCTCTCTCTCGGCATCTTCGATTAGCTCCCAAGGATCTACTTCCTTCAGACCTCTATCGATCAATGACTCTCTTACAGATTTCAGAGACATGATTCCATCTTGGCCAGTGGCCTCCCTCATAGCTGAGATGACGGACTCACGACCCTGTGACTCCCTTTCTCTCGCCCTATTTTGTCTGGTTTCTATCTTTGAGAGTCTTTTCGATACTTCATTTGATATCTCGTCCGGCATATTGGATCTCGATACCGCATCAGCCAGTTTCTCCGGAGATGGGTATGATGATGCCGTAACAATGTCCTTGGAATTGGAGCACCTTGTGCAGGAAGTGTTGCTACCTAGACTAGACCCGAAGAAATTGCCGCATGGACACTTTAGGAGAACCCACTTCTCATCCACGATACGAGCAAAAGTTCGCGGTTCAAGAGGTTGACTGATGTATGTAATGCCGATTCGGGAACATGCGCAGTACGCGGGTGACCTTGGGATGGTTGTCCTCAATTGCCCTAGTTTCATTATCCCTCATATCATTCTTGTCAGAAGGTTACGCCACTACCGAGACTTGGGGGTTCCTCCTACTGACACCACTGACTCTAGCATTGGCACTGGCCCCCGTTAACACGGAAGGGAGTGATGCCGAAGGTTCTCCCGATGGGTACTGGGATGAGGAAGATAGCTCGGAAGGCACTGGGGTCGAGCTCGATGAGGTGGGCTTTGACTCGCCAATTCTCTGACTACAGCAGGCGTAGAGTCTCTAAATTATCAGGAGCATAGGTTTGCACCTTGAACTTCTCACGTAACCCCTTCCTGAATGCATTGCATGTCTGGGGGTCTCCATGGTGGCAGAGGATCTTCCTTGGAGTCGGATTCAATGATGAAACATAATCCATCAGTTGGTTCCTGTCTGAGTGGCCACTGAAGCCATCGATAATGATCATGTTACACCTCACATCAACCATCAGGGTCTGCCCCCTGTCGACAAGGGGGACTTGCGAGTGGCCGTCCTGCAGCCTCCTACCGAGAGTGCCCGAGGCCTGATAGCCGACAAAGCACAGTGTGTTGCCCGGCTCAGGTGCCCAGTGCTTGAAGTACTCAATTATCGGACCACCGGTCATCATTCCACTAGTGGCAAGGACGATGCAGGGATTGGGATCCAGTAGTATGGACTCCCTCTGCTCCCTCGACTCGACCTGCTTGAACCACGTGGAGTTGAAGGGGTTCTCTGTCCCACCCCTGAGCATCTTGCTCCTAAGGTCCCTATTGAGGTAATTGGGGTGACTAGTGTGGATGGCTGTAGCCTCAGAAATCATCCCGTCTAGCCAAACAGTAACGGGGGAGACTTTGCCAGACTTGAATAACTCGTCTATGGCCATCATCACCTCCTGAGAGCGCCCGACTGCGAAGACCGGACAGAATATCTTTCCCTTCCTACCCAGCGTGTCGATGATGAGGTCCTGCAAGTCCTGCGTCGCCTGCTGCCTAGTTGGTTGGATGCTCTGGGGGCCCCCGTATGTTGACTCTATCACCAATGTGTCAACCTTGTTGAATCGAACCGTGGCGGCATCGAAGAGCCATGACTTCTCGTACTTAATATCACCAGAGAAAAGGAGCCTGTGCTCCTCCCTTCCTTCTCCAATCTGCATGTAGACGCTTGATGAACCGAGGATGTGTCCCGCATTCTCCATTGTCATCTTTACATCAGGTGCTATGTCCGTCTTGTCACCCCAGTTTATATCCACAACGTGCTTGATGCACTCTTGGATATCTGCCTTTGAGTAAGGAGGGTCGTTGCCCTCGGCCTTTGCGACCTTGATGTAGTCCACCTGCAGCAGGGTCATCAGATCCCTGGTTGGGGGTGTGCAGTATACTGGTCCCTTGTATCCGTACTTGAAGAGGACCGGGAGCATCCCTATGTGGTCTACATGGGCATGCGTGATGACCACGGCGTCGATGTTGTCGAGTGGTAGCATCTCAGGGGCAGCGAAGAATGGTTGAACCTCGCTCCTGTTGTTTGTTGGCTTGGCCCCACAGTCCACTAGAACCTTTGACTCGTTTGTGGTAACGAGGTGCATAGCCCTACCTACCTCTCGGTAGGACCCCAGAGCGGTGACCCTTACCCACTTCTCTCCTGGCCTCTGCGGCCTGTAAATCCTAGTACCGAACTTCCTCAGTAGGGATTTTCTGTCATCGGCTAGTTCCTTCCTGAACCTCCTGATGTCAGTCTGCGTCCTACTTTCCCTAGCAGGGGCACGGACAACGTTAACCAACCAGCCAATCTCATCACGTAGGGCCTGTACCACTGAACCCCTGGGGCCTACGGCAGATTGTGGGTCATCCACTTCCAGAGTTATCTCGGAAAGTGCTGGATCCAGCCATATCCTCCTGACCTCTGCCTCTGGTGGAATTATTCTGTTAACGGCATCATTGACCTGCTGCTCGTCTGAGAGCATGTCGGGATGAGGCCTGATTACGACCCTTCTTCTGATTCCCTTGGCAATCTTGACTGTGAGGTTCTCCCCTCCGGCGCCGCCGAATGACTCAGGCTGTTTCGTGATGATGGCTATGGAGCCTGCTTCGAGATCTACTTCGTAGTCGATGCCACTGGGTACAATCTTCCCAATCTTGTTCTTAATCTCTGAGAAGGTCAGCCTCATAATTTCAATTCCTTGGGGTGTTGCTCACGCAGAGAATGTCGCTGCCAGATAGGCAGTTGGCACTTTGCGAGAGTGTAATCATAGTGATTGGAGGAGGTTTGCTACCTCTTCCTCCGATAAGAGACGGAAGCCCGCCTCGGGAGTGATGACTGCAAGATCCATTCCATTGCCACTAGCCGCGTCCCTCTGGGCAGATGCCAAGAGTGCCTTTGCGGCGAGCTTCAGGGAGTCCGTCTCAGACATCCCCTCTCTGAATTGGTCCTCCAGTACCCCATACATGTACGGGCTTCCAGAACCTGTGGCGCAGTATACGTCGGGAATTGACCCTCCTGCAGAGTCGATACTGTAAACACTTGAACCGGAGTCATCAACACCGACTATTAGCAACTGCACGTAGTGGGGCCTGCCTGACAGGATGTTCGCAGTTAGTGTTGCAGCGCCCTTCACGGTCATCGGCTTGCCATGCTTTAGTTCGTAGAGCCTTAGTTCTGCAGAGAGTGTTCTGGAAAGTGACTGGGCGTGTCCCACTAAACCGGCAGTGGTCAGTGCTACGTAGTCGGAAATGCCGAAAAGCTTCTGGACGCTCTTGTTTGCAATGAAGTGGCCCATTGTGGCTCTGTGGTCTGCTCCAACTACCACTCCACCATCAAATGTGATGCCGAGAGTACTGGTGCCGGTCTTTACTGCATCTGTGGTCGCGTCCATATGTTCACCCGCCGGGGGAGCTCCCCAACAATGCCCTCTCATGACGACCCCTTATGAATCCGACGGGGTGAAGGGTTGGTTGAAACGCATAGTCCCAGTATGTAGCGTTAAACACGGAAAAGGACCGCATAACTCAAGGATTAGTTGACCTGACGCGGGTCATGGCGAGGCACAAGAGGACTGAGCCCAAGTGGATTGAGGTCCCCGAATTCGATAGTCCTGGAGGTGTTATCGAGCCCGGTCAGGATTACCATGACCTCGGGAAGAGCTTTCCCGACGCTCCCGTCCCAAGGGCCCCAGGAGATGCCATAGTTCATAGGGCAGATTTGGATGATTTGACAGGGATCTCTTCACTAATGAACTGGGTTTCGGAAGGTGATATCGTAATTGTAAAGATGAGTGGTATCCTTTCTAGGGAGCTTGAGCTGGTGGTAGCGGTTGATAAGATCCAGCGCTTCGTTGAGGGAGACATGTCTGGAGAGGTAGTCAGACTTGGTGAAAGAAGGCTACTTCTCCTACCTCCTACGTTCGCAAGTGGAATTGCCAACTGAGGTGGGCCGATGGAAAGTAGGCTTGAACAAGACTGCCCCATATGCTTCTCGGAAGCGACTCTGAAGATGATTGCCCATAGCTCCGAGATACCATACTTCGGGGAGCACACCCAGATTACCATGATTTGCGAGGGGTGCGGTTGGAAAGTCACCGACTTCATTCCAGCCGACGGAAAGAAGCCGGGGGCATGGAGCCTCACCGTCGACTCCGAAGAGCACATGAGCACACGCGTCGTACGCTCATCTTCATGCACGGTAAGGATCAGTGAGTTGGGACTAGAGGTTTCCCCAGGGGGTAGTTCAACGGGGTATGTGTCTAACATCGAAGGCGTCCTAAAGAGATTCGAAGATGCCGTAGGAACTATCAAGAGGCAATCTGAGAGGGATCAGGAGGATCCAGGAATTATCACCCGGTGTAATGAAATGTTGAGTCTCATAAACTCTGTACGAACTGGTTCCTACCCAGTTACACTTGAGTTACTTGACCCAGTAGGACATAGCCAGATTCTACACGAAGATGCTGTATCCAGGGATATTGCTAGTGAAGAGGCTGAATCACTTGACCCTGGTCCTGTATACCCTGTGTTCGACGCTGCTGATCTCGTCTGATTACATTGCGTCTGGAGCTAGGAACTCACCTAGCCTATCTGACCAAGCGTCCCTCTTTTCGGAAATATCAGACAGCCATTCCCCTGCACGGTCTATGCACAGTTGCTTCATCTCCCCTGCAAGCATCCTACCACTCTCGTACTCCCTCCTTATTTCCAATAGTGCAGAGTCATCCAGCTCAAAGAAGAACTGAAGGTACTGATATGGTATATCTTTAGAGCAATCTCCTCCAAGTCTCCTATGCTCCTCAACTGTCGACTGGCCTCCACTTATCGCCCTCTTCACCTTCCTAGCCATTTCATCTGCTGAGTCATTCATGAAAATTGTAGTCTCTGGCTTGGATGATGACATCTTCCCGCCCGTCATGCCAGAAGCGAATCTATGATATGTGGAACAAGGGGGCATTAACCCCATTCCACCGAGCTCCCTCTCCAAGGCCAATAATGCCATTCTCATAGGTGCCCTGTCTTCAATCGTAGCTGCAGGGATTTCCAGTGTCCCATGCTTGGGATTGGCATTCATGTCAGCGAAACCCAGTGACGCCACCACACCTGAGATACGGCTGAAAATACGATCCCGGGTTTCACGGTCTATCCTGCCATCATCACCTACTCCTAGTAATCGGGCATTATCATCCTGAACTGAAAGGGCGACGGTGAGCCCCCCTGATTTCCGTGGTTTGATGTTGAACCAGTGAGTTTTGCCGACGATATCCCTTGTTAGTCTAAGGTGCGGGTCTTGATCTATACCGACAGGGACCACTATCGGCCTCAATCCCCCATATTCATCAAGCTGGGGATGGATAATGTCTCCCACTTGAACGAGGGGGGCTTGCACATGGGCCAGATTAGTCTCTCCTGAGAATCCATAGATTGATTCAAACTCAGATAGATTAGTTCTGCGCCCTAGCATGAATCCTAGTCTCTGCACATCGGGCCTAGAGCTCTGGAAGTATACGCTTGTAGAGTCTGGGTCGAGTCCGAGAGCAGCGTAGTTGTGTATGTACTCATTGATCGCCTTCTCCCTGCCCGAACCTAGTGAAGTACCCCTAGTTGCCATGGCTTCAAGGTCTGCCACGGCCACGGTGATATCGGCACCTTGCTCCTGAAACCATCTTACTTGCTCGATTACCATGCTATGCCCGAGGTGCATCCTACCGCTTGGCATGAGTCCGGTTAGCACCCCCAAGGGAGATTTATCCCTGATAGATCGGAGAGCGACATCGAGATCCCTATGCGCGAAAACGATGCCTCGACGGTGCAGCATACCGGGATTGGGGATGGTCGATCGGTCTACCATGTCAAGTCCGAACTTTTCCACTATCCTGGAGTAGTCAGTCTCATCATCCGAAGACCATGGGTCGATTAGGCCATCTCCTGCCATGGTACGTGGCCGGTGGTCCACTCAATCAAGTCATCGCTGAAAATTGAACTGAAATTGCCGACCGAAGGGGCAATAGAGGTGAGCAAGCAGGATTGGCCATGGCTGTTGTACACTGCTTCGGAGCTGGACTAGTGGGCTCGTTCGTCGCAAGGACCCTGGCTGACAGGGGCCACGATGTGCACGTACACGATATTGACCCGAACAACGGTAAAATTGTGGGACACTCGAATATTGCCCTCCACTCGGGAGATGCATTGGAAACTGACCTTGCTGATTTCGGACACGTCGACATCGTAGTGAATATGCTCCCGGGCGACATTGGTCACGCACTAACCACAAACCTGGCTGAAGAAGGCGGTTTCCCGACCGTGGACCTTAGCTTCAGTGAGCATACCCCAGACCGTGATGACGAGAAGGCTAGGGACTGGGGGGGCAGGATACTCTGGGATGTAGGAATTGCGCCGGGCCTGTCCAACATGCTTTTGGCCGAGGCATACAGGGTTCTGGGGCCATTGAAAAGAGCGGAGGTTAGGGTTGGAGGAAATCCCACTGGGCCAACAGGGGGATGGAACTACATGGCGCCATTTTCCCCTAGGGACGTAATTGCAGAATACACCCGGCCAGCGAGAGTTGTGAGAGACGGCGAAGAAGTAACCCTTCCCGCACTTTCTGAGAGACACAAAATAGATGTCCCAGAAAGGGGGGAGATGGAGGCCTTCCTCACAGATGGGTTACGTTCGGTTTTGAATTCCATTCCCGTGCTAGACATGTCGGAGTACACCGTAAGGTGGCCCGGCCATATTCAGAAATTCATTGATGAGAGGGATGCAGGCACACTCGACGAGGACGAGTTGCTTCACGAGTGGTGGTTCAATCCGAAAACCCCCGAGTTCACATGGCTGGAGGTAGTGGCAACCGATCATTATGGGAATGTCATGAGGTGGGAAGTTAGTGACTATGGTGGGGATGACGGTTCATCGATGGCACGTACCACTGGGCTAGTTACCGTAGGATGCATAGAGGCGTGGCTCAGTGACCCGGAGATGCTTCCCCCGGGGGTTCATGCGCCAGAGAGCCTTTCCACGCCAGTAGTTAGGGGGATTGTCGAGCTAATGAGGGCTAACGGGATCGATATTAGCGGCCCAGAAATCGGTAATTCCGATAGGTAATTAGTTCGAATCATTGTCCATTTCAACTATCTTCCTAATTGCTATCGGTACTGCGGCTAGTACTCCCAAGGCGATAACTGGAAGGGCCCAATTAATTGGGTCCACGGAAGGTCTCTCTATCAGCCACGTGAACGTCAGCTCCGACTCCTGGAAATCTGAAGACCACTGAAACAAGTTTGTTGTGTGGTGACCCACGACAGTCACGGCATGGTGTAAATTGTTGAAAGTGACCATTGGGGTTGACGTGACAGAGTTTGTCTCATCCTCCAACAGTATGCTGACGGAAGATCCGGGCATTATGGAGATAATTGCCCCAGATTCGGCCTCCCTCCATCCCTCCATCAGCTTGCGATCGCTCGAACTTATCTTGGGAAAATCTGTCCCCGAATCGAATTTTACCTCTGAAACTGAGCCGTCAAATTGAATGTTAACTGAACCGGGAACTTCCCATTGTGAATCACTAGAATCTAGTGATACGACTATTCGCCCATCCTCGTTTTTCACTTCTATCGCGGAGCTGGATTGCTGGTGGAAATGCCACTCGCCCCATGTGGTAAGCCATACTTCCTGATCCTCCAACCATGACATAGCGTCCTTATCTTCCCTTACTTTCAGATCGTCTATTCGAGCCCTCCACCAGATGCTCACCAGTGTGTCTTTCTCCGCTGATTCCAATAGGCCTAGGTTAGCTGAGTTCTTCTCAAGACTACCCCCATTCCTAGAGAAAACTGTCAAGTCATCGGGAGCCTTGGAAATCATGTCGCCGACTATGAGAAATCCTGAATCGAGAAGTGATTGGGAAGTCGCATCATCAACATTGTCTCCAGGAATTCCAAATGATACTGGATTTTCACCCCACCTCGATGAATCTGAAAGACCAGCCAAGTAATCCCTGCACCCCTCAATTACCCAGTTCTCCTCAATTGTCGAAATGCCCTCGAAACCATGGCATCCGAACTCATCGCCGTTCTCCAGCCTCTCTGGTCCAATCAAATTCTTCAACCATCCATCATCGGACCATTCGCCTACCACACTCGGCGCAGTAACGGGGACGATAAGTATGGATGCCAATACAATGGCCACTGCAATGCGTCCCCGCATGGACCGTGGACCGCAAAGAAAGCAATGAACGCTTTCATGGAACTGCAAAGAGTGAAACGCGATTGGTAGACGTACGTACGTGGCAGAACTCTCCGGGGAGTCGTTGAGATCCTTCTCTGAGGGTGTAAAGCTCGAAGGTACTGGAGAAGATTTCAGAGTTCCAATTCTGTACAAATTCCTAGTTAGTTTTCTTTCCCCCATAGCCAGGTCCCTCTTCAATGTCCACGTTTATGGAATGGAGCGATTACCCAGATCCGGGCCGATGATTCTTGCAAGCAATCACGTCTCAAACCTAGACCCGATATTCAAAATTATGGCAGCTAGGAGGGAGGTTTTCTATCTGGCGAAGGAGGAGCACTTCCAGAAACAGCCCAATCGATTCATAATGAAGAGCAATGGAATGATTGAGACTTTCAGAGAAACAGGAGGGAGGGATGCACTGGCAAGAGCCTCTGACGTCCTATCCGCAGGACTGCCCGTCGGGGTTTTCCCAGAAGGCACTAGGTCGAGGAGTGAGGCACCCCCCTTCCTTCAGCCGGGGAAGACAGGAGTGGCTAGATTATCAGCACGATTCCCCGAAGTACCGGTTTTCCCAATTTGCGTAATCGGGACTAGGGCAGTCATGCCTCCGGGTAGAAACTTAATCAAATTCTGGAAGAGGGTAGATGTCCATATCGGAAACCCCATTATTTTCTCAGAATGGTTGTCGAGTCCCGAGGGTGGATCTTTCAGTGATGATGAAATTTCGAGCCTGGTGTCTCTAGATGAACATGGTCAAAGATCAATCAAGAAGGCATTGTTCAGAAAGTACACGGACCAACTAATGGGGACCCTCAAAATGATGGGCGCTCCGTAGATTGGCCGCCGCATCCTTGATGTACTTCCCTCACAACGAAAGAGGGAAATGCAGCAATACCTCGACTTCCTGAATAGGATATTGGATGATGGAGTTGACAAAGGTGATCGTACGGGTACGGGGACTAAGTCCGTCTTTGGCCACCAAATGAGGTTTGATCTTTCCGAGGGGTTTCCTGCCATAACCACAAAGAAAGTGCATTGGCCCAGCATCATTCATGAATTACTATGGTTCCTATCTGGGGAAACAAACATAGAATATCTCCAGGAGAATAAAGTTAGAATTTGGAATGAGTGGGCGGATGAAGATGGTAATCTAGGGCCTGTTTACGGGAAACAATGGAGGAAATGGGAAGGCACGGATGGGCAGGTAATTGACCAAATTGAGGGAGCAGTAGAGATGATAATGAGCAATCCTGACAGCAGACGCATCATAGTTTCCGCGTGGAATGTTGGAGAGTTGGGGGAAATGGCCCTAATGCCGTGCCATGCATTCTTCCAGTTCTACGTGAATGATGGCCGACTTTCATGCCAACTCTACCAAAGGAGTGCGGATGCATTTCTAGGAGTTCCTTTCAACATCTCATCTTACAGCCTCCTAACTTGCATGATGGCCAGAGTTTGTGGCTTGGAGCCTGGAGAATTTGTCTGGACTGGAGGGGATTGTCACCTTTACCTGAATCACCTAGATCAAGCAAGAGAGCAGGTCTCCAGGGAGCCGAAGAGGCTTCCAAATCTTGTTTTGGATCCTGACGTCACTTCAATTGACGGCTTTGCATTTGAGCATATATCAATTGAGGGGTACGAGCACCACCCCCATATTCCTGCTCCCATATCGGTTTGAGGTGTTTTATTTGAAGATCGTAATGATTGTGGCAATGGATGAAGACGGATTCATCGGCAAGGGTAACGGACTTCCTTGGAATATGCCCAGCGACATGTCGAGATTCAAGAGTCTAACAATAGGTGATGGATTCAATTCCGTTGTTATGGGAAGAAGGACCTGGGACTCCCTTCCAGACTCATTCAGGCCCCTTCCTGAGAGGGTAAATATCGTCATGTCTAGGGATACTTCTTGGAGTGAGGAGGGGGCCGAGACCGCATTATACATTGGCAGGGCAATTGAGCTTGCTTTCGCGGAAGGTAGTGATGAATTATGGGTCATTGGGGGTGCTGAGATATACTCCATGTTCCTTGATAGGGTAGAAGAAATTCATATTACCACAGTTCAAACCAACGATAGTGGAGAGATCTCATTCCCGTCATGGGACAAGGCCCTCTGGGAAGAGACTGTGATGGAGGTCCCCGATTCACCGGGTGACGACTTTCCATCTTCATACTCCATATGGAAGCGGATTTGAATGGACCTGCGAGGAGTTCTGTCTACTGCCGGTGGTGCCTTTTTCATATATGTTGGAATAATGCATTTCACAGATACGAGTTGGTTCGAGCCAATCGTACCACCCGTATTGGGTTCTGCTACGTTCTGGGTTCTGGCGAGTGGAGTAGTGGAAGTGCTAGTGGGTATTGGACTGATTATTCCCAGAACCAGAGAGATATCCGGTTACGCTAGCGCGACACTCCTGGTCCTATTGTATCCTGCCAACCTGTACATGTGGGTATTCGATGTTAAGCTTGGCGATGGGACTTCACTTTCTCCGACTGAGCATGTGGTTAGGTTGATGCTGCAGATCGGGGGCATCATTCTGAGCCTTTGGATCGCAGGATACCTCCCTCGGGAAGTTGATTCATTCTATGACGAAGAATTCAGCTAAGTCCCCCTCAGATTCGAAAAGGCTGGGGCCGCTCCCCAGGTAGTAGACAGAACCCCTGCCATCCCTAGAGTCCTCGGCGCTGGAATTATTATTCGTTGCACAAGAACCTGTACAACCATCGGCAAAGGCGACATAAACGCGCCCTTCTCTGTCTATATGTAAGTCATTGAAATCGAGAAGGTTCCTGTTTGAACCACCGATATCACGGCAATCCCCACTATTGAGGCAGATGCTCCCCATCTGTACTGGATCGTCAGTCACCCTCATGGTGTGAAATACAGGATTGGAATCTAAAGCATTGAGACTGTAGGTAATATAGAGATGGTAGGTTACATTGTTCGGTGCATAGTGAGCATTGCCACCCCAAGGGTTACCATCGATATCTGACTGATTTAGCATCTCAGAATTCTCACTCCCAAGGTACATTATTGCAATCCTTCCTGGGTCACCAGCATCGGTTTGTGGAAATACCGATGAGATGACTTCAATCGGAGATATCCGGATACTCTCTTGTTCCCATGTTTCACCGGAGTCGGTTGAACGAGACATGTAGACTCCCTCATCAGCACCTGTCCATACATGATATGCATTAGAGGCAGAATCTGTCGAGACTTCTGAATTCTTGCGAGGGTAGGGTGTAGAGACATCTTCTCCCATCGTTCTCTGGAACCATGAGAATCCATTGTCCTTGGAAACGATGACTGTGGGAGTCTCTACCCTGGGAGTGACGTATACCGTTCCATCAGGAGCGGTGGAAATCGCCCCATGAAGGCCTCCGTTGGTGGTTGCGAGACCGAAAATCTGCCCCCCAGCATCGAAGGTCGCGCCCCCATCAAAACTTGTGAAGCAGAAAATACCGGCTAATTTATTGTAGCAATAATATACCGCAGTTTCGTAGAAACTCGAAGTGAATTGTCCCAACGCACCATATCCTTCACTGGTCCAAGGACCGCTTGCTAATTTGATGTGATCATTGATTGGAGTAGTTCCAGAATCATGTGGATTGCCTAGCCAAGAGTCGCCATCATCATCACTCCAACATATCCATGACGTCTCAAGGCCAATCATCTGCACGTTGAAGATGCGGTCAGTGATTGGATCGACCCAACCATAAGGATCGCTGGTAGTAGGGGAGCACTGTATTGGATCTTGCGTCTCCTCCCATGATTGTCCATGATCGCAAGATCTCATCACTTTCTCCATGGCGATGAAGAAAATGCAACCACTCGAAGTTATGCCGATACTGGGTTCCTTACCAGTCTCCCCCACATCACTGAATACGAAACTTAGGGGCAAGGGGGGGACATCAACTGGGAGGCCGCTAGGTCCCGTGACAAAGAAACGTGGTTCTGGAGCTTCTTCATCCCCCTCCTCGGAGGGCCCTTCATCCAGATGGATGCATCCAGAAATAGTAGTGGTGACCATCAAGAGCGCAATGACTACGGCACCTGTACGCATAGTGCTTCGACTTGGGGATAGGGCATTTATGTTGCCATAGTGTGAGCCGGGGGTTTAGTCTTCGGATTCATACTCAGTAACTCTAATTCCTAAATTGCCCCTTCTGGCCTTTCTTAGCATTATTTTGTCCATCTTATTGTGAAATTCTGATTCCAAGTCAACTTTCATTGCTAGGGAATGGCCCAATATTAGAATCAACAGGTCAGCTAACTCCTCGGCTGCCTCGGAATGGGGCTTGCCTTTGGTAATTGCAGCGGATAGCTCCCCCAATTCCTCCACTGTCAATGCTATTCTGTAGCCCATGTCATGACCGTGGTTTTCTTCGGAAGAAAAGGAATGCTTGTGGTGAAAGGATGCAACCCTTGACATCATAGTCAACCATGAGCCATCGGGTACTGAAGTACCCTCAGCCAAAATCCAATCTTCTACACTCTCCTTCCTGCCCATGCATTGACGAGAAGGGGGTTACACATCAACATAATTCCAGAAACGCGTTAGTGGAGACTAAACATATAGGTCGAGTATTGCCAATAGGCACTCCGAAATACTGGCTCTCATGGATGAAGCCATGGAGTCAACCGCATGGTGATCTATCTTCGCTGATGGGTCTCCGGGCTCTCTTCCCGCTGCCCAATTCGATGAGCAAGAAAGTGCGACATGTGGGACACCTGTTTCGGATACCAGCCTTGACTCAGGTCCGAGGGTCATTCCAACTACGTGCGCACCTAGCCGTTCCAAGGCGTCAATCTCCGCAGAACTCTCGAATTGAGGTCCGACACACTGGGCGACAATTAGATTGTCTGGAACGTGCTCCTGTGATGAGGACAATGCCACCTTGCACGCATCTGAGGCATTCCTGTCAAAAGGGGATGTTCTATCGGCGTGAGTTGCGTCGTCATCATGAAAGGTCCATGGTCTAATTGAAAGATCCAAAACATCTCCAGAAATTCCAATGATACCTGGAGGGAAATTCTCGATTAACGACCCTACTGAGTTGATACTCAATACGATATCCGGCTGGCAGCTAATGGCAGCTTGTACATTTGCTCTGTGTTCAATCATGTGAGGCGGAGTTCGGGACGTTCCATCTCCATGATGCCTGTCAATAATTACGATGTCACCTGCACCAGTGGAGACAATTGCTGCTGGGACCTGTCCCCAGTCAGTATCGATTCTGACATGTGAAGCTTGAGTGTTCCAAGCGGATGACATCTCATCCGAGAGTGCGCTCATCCCAGTGCCGCATAGCACCGCTATGCGGGCCATTATATCACTCCTCAAGTCGGGCTATGAGGTCTGACTTCTTGCCCGAAACTGGTTTACCAGCGGCTTTGAGCAATTCCTTCAGTTCCGCGACCTTTAGAGAAGAGTAGTCAACCTCGGAGTCGTCATTATCTTGCTCCTGAGCATTATCTGCATCTCCCCCGATGGCCTCATCTTCAACCCCATCATCAGATGGTTCTGAAATATCTGCTGAGGCCTCGGCAGCAGCCAAGACATCGGATTCCTCGGCGACAGCAGCAGCGTCTGCCCTCTCTTGTGCGTGAATCTCCTCCAGTGTTGGACCGTCGTCAACAACTACTCCGGATTGAATCAATTGGGTCCTTCTAATCATTACTGCCCTAATGGGGGTAATCTTGGATGTTCCTTCCTTGATCTTGGCCTCTAATTCGCCATCCATCACTGATTTCTGCATATCGACCCAGGTCGATGATGCCCCGGTCTTCAGAATGATGTTTCTTGCAATGGTCCTAATTTCGTTCTTCTGACTAGACTTCGCCCTTTCCCTAGTAATAATCAGGGGCTTGAATCTGACATAATATCCGTCCTCTGTTACAATGTCGACAGTGTCGTCAATTTTCCCCCTGTCTCGACGGATTTGTCTTCTAATGTGGTCTTGCATCATCTGGTGACCTATGAATTCGGTTAGAGCGTCCGTACCTAGTACATCTACCACCCTGAATCGTATCTTTACATGCATCTTTGAGAAATCCCCATCTAGTTCATTCTGCATAATCTCGAAATTCCTCCCGATCAACATCTCTGGCTCCTCGGCCAGGGTCTCACCGATAACTCTGAATGACCATGGATTTCTAGGTGCTCTAATTGAGAACCACCTCTTGGACTTCCACTTGTCCCTCTGCCTACGTGCCGCTGCTCTTGCCTTTGCGCCCTTTGCCATGACAATAACCTCGTACCTCGGGGGCTTCCCCGCTCGCTAGGCGTGCCGACCTGCCCTTACTATTTGAAGCAAAGCCTCTGGAAAGTGGGCGGCATTCCCTGCGAGGCTTCAAGAAATAGTGCTGCTAGGGTCCTTTATGGGCCTACTGAATGCGACATGGAGGATTCATGCCAGTGGGGTTGACGACCTGGAAATGATTGAGAGAGCGATGCATTGGCTTACTGGTGATTGCTGTGAAGTAATGTGGGAAAGGGGCAAGTCGTTCCATGGATCTCCTCAGCATGTTGCAATAATTAGGACTGGAAAAAGGAAAGTTGCCATGGATTGGCTCCGCAGACTTGGTGTTTCGGTACTTAGTGAGATTAACGAGGGGGGCATTGGAAATAGGATCGACGATGAGAAAACAGTGCATGTTAGAATTTCTCTTCCTGAACTATGTAAGGGGAACGTATCGCTGATCGATTCAGGGAGCAGGAGTTCCTCTGTAAAGGGCACTTTCAAGATCGAATCTTATCCAGGAGATGATCCAGTTATTGTTGCTTCTCGGGTAATTTCCAGATTGTGCTCAGAAAGCTGAATGCTGAATGTGTTTGAGCAAGAGTTCAAATGTCCCTCTCGACGTGCTTCGTGTGAGAGATATGACACACGTAGTTACGAGTGCCTGTGTTGATCACAAATATCAGGACTGCGTAGCGGTTTGTCCTGTTGAGGCATTCAGGGAGGCGGACTCTTATCTCGTCATAGATCCAGATGAGTGCATAGATTGCGCTGCATGCGTAACTGAGTGTCCGGTTGAGGCGATCTTTGCAGATACAGATCTTCCTGATGAGTTCGAAGAGTGGCTTGACAGAAATGAAGTTGAAGCGGCGGACCTGCCTATCGCAGAAGGCGACTCGCCCGTACTGGCATAGGGTCTTTTCCGACCTAATGGTCAGGAAATAGGTTCATGAATAAATGGCCCGGGGCGATTAGCATGGCACGTACGGTCGACCTTGGTGGGATGCGTCATGGAACCGAGCTTCTGAAGAGGGGTTTTGCAAAAATGCAAGAAGGCGGGGTGGTGATGGATGTAGTGACTCCCGAACAAGCCCACATAGCGGAAGACGCGGGGGCAGTATCGGTAATGGCGTTGGAGAGGGTTCCTGCGGATATTCGCTCCATGGGTGGTGTAGCTCGAATGAGCCATCCAGACATGATTAGTGAAATCATTGAAACCACTAGCATCCCCGTAATGGCGAAAGCCAGAATAGGCCACGATGAAGAAGCCCGAGTTCTGGAAAGTCTTGGTGTCGATATGGTAGATGAGTCAGAAGTTCTTACTCCTGCAGATCCTTTCTTCCACATAGCAAAGAATGACTTCACCATCCCCTTTGTGTGTGGATGCACAAGCCTAGGAGAGGCAGTAAGAAGGATTGCCGAGGGGGCTGCGATGATTCGCACCAAGGGAGAAGCAGGTACGGGCAACATAGTAAGTGCAGTTCAACATGCAAGGCTGGTAAAAACAGAGATTTCCCATGCGATAAATTCTGGGGACTCTGGGAGAGAAGAAATGATTGAAATTATCATGAAAGGATACCAGAGGATGGAAGATGCGTCGGATTTCAACATCGGGTCCTCGGATACTCCATTTGGTAAATTGGGCGACCTCAGGGATGAGGTGTCGTCTGTTCTCGAGGAAGTGTGTAGCATTGGCAGACTACCAGTTGTGACATTCTCTGCAGGAGGAATCGCCACTCCTGCTGATGCTGCACTCATGATGAGTCATGGGATGGATGGGATCTTCGTTGGTTCTGGTATCTTCAAGAGTTCGGACCCGAAAAATACCGCAGAAGCCATTGTTATGGCCACACATCACTTCGAAGATCCCTCAGTAGTAGTGGAAGCCTGTAAAATGGTAGGGGATGCAATGCCAGGCCTGGAAATAGAGTCACTAGACGTTAGGCTCGAAGATAGGGGATGGTAGTCACTTACCCCTTCCCCTGAATGACTTGGGTTTTCTGATCTTCTTGCGACTTGGTTTGCCCCCAGTGGCAGCAGGGGATCCCTGTGCATCCCCTGACATTGAGCCACCAAGAGTAAGGTTTCCTTGACTGAGGAGTTTTTCTGTAAGAGAGTCTGCTAACCCTTCGTCTTCATCTGGAGTCTTCAGGGCGTCCTTTACCGATTGGTTATGGTCCTTTATTACCCTCTCCCTCTCTTCCCTTCTGGCCTTCATTTCGTCTCTGGCTTCATTGACTTCCTTAAGGAGAACCTCAATTTCTGAATGTACGCTGTTTGCCGATTCTCGCGACTCCACGAAAATTGAATGAAGCCTGTCTCCCTCTGACCTCAGGAAATCCCTCTCTTCGAGCATGGGCTTTACCTCTTCCCAGATCCCATCCGCCTCCTTATGTGCATCTGTCATTGCCTTGTGTTGGGCGTCTGCCTCTGCCTTGAGTGACTGGATTGTGCTTTCTAGATCCCCCAAATCAATCTTGATGCTCTCGAATTCGGCGGCCGCAGGCAAAAGCTCATCCCTTCTGGCGATCAGTGTTTTCAACTCTCTCAGAATTCTATTCTCCGCCTTGAGTGTAAGTGTGCCATCAGTCATCAGCCTATTTTCAATACTACCAATCTTTGCAATTGTCTCAGATAGTGCAACTACTCCTGTCTTGGCCTTGCCCTCGTCTCCCTTCTTACCCCTCTTGTTTGAAATAATTTCTCTGATCCTTGATTGAATTGCGTCCCTCTGATTCTGGTGAGTCTTCGCTCTGGATCTGACTTCCTTCTGCTCGGTTAGTTTCTCTTCAATTGAGGACCTGAGCTCCCTTCCCTGTTCTTGAACCGAGTTTCTTGAGTCTGCGGCCCTTCTTGCTGATTCGTTATGGGTGGCCCTCTGATCCCTCATCCTCCTCAGCCTTGTTTCCATAGCATGAAGCCTGGTCCTCAGGTCGTCATCAGGACCACTCTCATCGCTCTGCATGGAACGTCGAAGTGGGGCTCACTATTGAATGGAACTATGTGTCAAAACCCCAGTAGAGAAGTGGCAAATGGGATGATTGGTGACAAGACAACTATTGCGGCGCCGGCCATGAACATGGCGCCAACTGTTCTCCTTACCCTAGTAATCAGATCATTGCCCACCTGCACATTCAGAACTCTTCCAGAAACGAGATTTCCGGAGTCGTCCTCCAGCCTTACTGTGACTGTAGCTTCTCCCTTTATTGAAGGTAGCAAACTTTGCCATACAATACCAGTGTGGTTAATCATTTCCTGCATCTCGTGTGAAAGCGAAGTTGATTCCATAGGATCAAATGAGTGAGATAGGGGCAATGACCTAAGCTTGTAGACGCACTCATTGGGTTTGAAATCAGGAGTCTGTATCTTCAAGAATAAGTCCCGAGGATCTTCTCCACGATTTAGGACGAAAGCGAAGAGGTTCGCCTGGCCGACCACTAGATTTTCCATGTCTACGTCAAACCAGAAACCCCCATCAGACTTACTCAGGCCCCTTCTCATCCTCATCCTATCGTAGAGTCTGAAGAATGGCTTGCATTCACTCCTTGCGTGCATCAGCAGCCTATCCCATGTCTCCTCGCCTAGCTCGGGATGGTTGAATAGTCCGTCGATAGACGATTCCTCCACCATCTCCCCCAATGAGTCTTTGAACTCTGACTCTGAAATCAAGGAAGATCTCCGTAAATGCAAGAGGTGCAGCAGGGATTCCTGTAGTTCGGAGATTTCTACCCCTTCCTTCAGACCTACTCCGACTGTTCTAAGATACTCGGAAATTCTGATATTCAATAGGGGGTCGATGTGTGCCTTTATGACATCATTGAACGGCCTATTCAGTAGAGCAGGGTGTATTGGAGGTGAGAATGCCTCTAACATACCCCATGGCTCAGAAGCATTGAACCTAGACCTATGGGAGATTAAATGGACTCCGTGACCTGCAAGTAGTGAACCAGTAGAAAGTGAGATCAACACTGGCATTCCAGACTCCCCACTGGATAGCCAGAGGCTAGTCCCAAGAAGGGCTGCTGATATTATCATCAGGGACGAAGTTGCGGTGATTTGACGTATTGATCCATCTATTGTGGCCCTCATCTCTGCATAGCCATGAGAGCTTCTGAAAGTGATTCCCGATGAGGTTAGTGACTCTGCCTCAAGATGGAATATTGAGCGGGAATAAGACATCATCCTGAGCAGGGAGGAAAGTAGTGCGATATCTGCGATAATTATCAGCAGTGTTAGAGCGTGAGTTGCGGTAACAAGGCTCAATCCCCCAGATGCTTCCCTGAGGTGGTCATCCCACCACAGATTGTCAGTCTGCCCGTATGACTGTGCCACACCGAAAAGCACCACGGCGAAAAGTGGGAGTAGTAAGATCAACCTAGCTCCACCGCTAACAAGCACCCTGTCCAATGTAATCAGGGAGCCCTCCCTGTCCCTGAGGGAGCTTTCCTTCCAGTCAAAATCACCAATGTCTTGCGTGATATATTGAGTCTCTAGTTTTGGTGCGGGAGGCGTGAAATCGCTAATCTCATCCGCCAGACTATCCAGAGTTTCTTCGTCAATCAATCTTAGTCCCCCTAACTCTTGCAAGTATCTTCTTCGAAATGGATTCGGACATTTCAACTGGTGAGCCGTTGCATGAAATTCCTGACTCTGATGTAATTATCACGGAACCAATGGTTATGCCGAAGCTCTCCAATGTCCGTTTCTCTATTGAGTCGACGGCCAATATCTCAACTACTGATTCCGACCCAGGGGGGATATTTCTGATTGGCAGAAGAAGGCCCTCCGTGGACGTTTCCACGGACCTCTCGATTAATGGTATTCTCTTTCCGGATGGAGTGAATTCAGGATATCCAAGCATCCTGTCTATGGCAGATTCTAATTCTGGGCCCATGTCATGCTCCATCTTGCACGCTGCTTCGTTGATATCTCCTGAATAGCCAATGACTTCTGAGAGAAGAATCTCCAGCAAACACTCCCTCCTCTTGACTCTGGCCGCCTGTTGAAAACCTAGGGGGGTTAGTCTGGATCCTTTGTATGGGATGTGCGTGACTAAATCTCTGGAAGCAAGCCTCTGAATCATCTCAGATACAGATGCTGGGCTAACAGATAGCATTTCGGATAATTGTGTTGTTTTTAGAATGCCATCCGGTGTAGAGTCATAGAACTCGAACATTCTCTTCAAGTACATTTCCTCAAACTCACTCAGCTCGATCATTGGGGGACCTCCTCATTTAGTGCCATGAATTCGGTCCTACATGCCGGACATCTGGACATCACAGGCCTCTTTTCTATGGGTACTTTCAGCCTCTGTTCACAGGAAGGGCAACTTAGGATTTCCCCTGAGGACCTTGAGTTTTGAATCTCATTTGATTTCTCGGACTGTGGCAATTCTTCGTATGAGTCACTGTGAGTGATATCTTGTAGATTGTTTTCGATATCTCCGACTTCTTCTTCGCCGACTCTGAATTGGGTGGTACAAGAGGGGCACTTCACGGCCCCGACATGGTTTGCCGGGACACTGAGCTTTTGATTGCACGATGGACAGGCGATCTCCCTTTTCTGGACCTCTGACCTCCTCTCAATTCGAGATTCCCTACGAATCTGGAATGTTCCATCTGACTCAGTTGAGGGGGTTTTCTCTGAAATTACTCTCCACAATGCTAGAACGACCATCACCACCACTAATCCCATAACTGACCCAAGTAATGCTGCAGATGTATCGAACGGCAGAGAGAAAGAGTCTGGTGGTGGATCCCTGGTCTGTATCTGGATGCTTTGGATTGCAGAGTATTCTCCTGAGACCCACATTACCTCTACTATGGAGTCTCCATCGTCTGGCCACAGGGGTATTATCAGTGAAAAACTGGATTCGCTTCCAGCGGAAATTGGCAGTGATTGGTCGCTGGACAGGATAAGTCCGTCGGACTGTCTAGATGCCGAAATTGTGCCTCCAAGGGATTCTGAATTTCCTGAATTGCCAATGGTGCAGTCAATAACAAGTGACTGTCCTGGTATTGCTATTTCTGGCATGGTTGAGCACGATGAAACAGATGGAGAAACAAGGGGAGCTGATATTTGATACTCTAAATTGGAATCAGAAAATGTTGTCCATCCAACGGGAACAATCGAGAATTTGACTGAGTCTGCATCTGGATTTCCGAAAGCGAATGAAAGGTCCCTGATGCCGTGAGAAAGGGTGGCATAGTGGACTTGATTGCCTCTTGGAACACCCATATCCTGCAACTCGGCAATTATCTCGACATCTCTCGATGGACCATCTGAAAGCAGTACAGATATACCTACATGAAGGCCTTCTGAGAGGGTCCATATCTCGCTGGAGATGATGATTTCGAGTGTCTGAGGGGGAAGCGCCTCAATCATCAGGGTTCCCGATAGATCTTCACTGACAACATTACCCAGACTCAATATTTCCCACTCTATCTCGATGTGTCCGGATTGGTTCAGGGAAAATGTCGTAGAAACCTCCCTACTGGAGCCGGGGCTAATTGTGACATATTCACCAGAAACATTGGCACTCCAGTTCTGCGAAGAAAGGGTCATTGAAACATCTCCTGATGAGTTTCCCTGATTGTGGACCAGAATCGAGGCTGTTAGCGAGTCTCCCACATGTGCTGGCTCGCCCACTATCGCCACATCTGCGGAACCAGCTGGCGTGAAGGAAGCTGATGCTGAGTCATTTGAGTGATCGGATGAAAAAGCGGTCGGATTTGATAGTGGATCATAGTTCTGGCCCACTAATCCACAAACTGGGCTGAAACAGAATAGTGATGTAATCAATAGTGCAACCAATATTGTGCCATGGGAGCTGAAAATGAATCTCTCAGGCTCCTCCCCCATAGTATTGGCTCAGAAAAGGGGCCGTATCAATCAAACCCCTGTCAAGGTCACATAGTGACCTTTAACCGACTGTCCCGGCTGGCCCGGATGCATCATGGACATAGAGGGACTATTGAGGGTCAAACCCGAGGAGCTCGCCGAAGGTCTGCTGGCCAGATGGAAGGTCCTTGATGAACAACTTCCCGGAGTCATAAGGAACCTTGAAGCTGAAGAAGACTCCCTTTCACCCAAAGTTGAAAGAGCGGTGAATTCTCATAAATTAGCTAATGAAACTGTCTCAGAATTGAAGATGGAGAGGAATTCGCGGCAGAAGGAGGCTCGAGCATTACTGGCCACAGTTCGAAAATTCGGTGACAATCTTTCTGAATCAGGGGGGATGGTTAATCTTGATCCTGGTTGGAAGAAAGAGAAGCTGTTAGAAGAGCTTGAGGAAATTGAGTCTCAAATCGAGACATCTGCACTTGATCACAAGTCAGAAGGGAAGCTTATTACCCGGAGGAAAAGGCTGATTGAGCAGAACGATAAATGGCTGAAAGAACGTAAAATAGCGAATCCGGAGATGGCCAAGTTCGTGGAAGCCAGGAGAGAGATGGTTGAAAATTTCAGAGAGTCGGAGAAAGCGCATACCAAGATGCTGGACACGGTAAATAAAGCGCAGCCACTTTACGAGAAGAAGGTCGCTCTCCAAGATGAAATTAGGGACGTGCGTAGACAGTTGGACAGAGCCAAAGAGCTGTTGTCTCAGTCATCTAAGGCCATTGAGCATTGGCAGAGGCGCTTGGATGAAGGTTTTGGGGAGATCGGGTCGGGGCATGATGATCTCTTGGCAGACATGCATAGAGTGATGTCAGGAGGAGCCTCATCTTTCTCCAGGAAGAAGAAATCGAAGATTCGGGAGGGAGAAGAGGAATGAGTAAATCTACAGAGTCATTCTCCTTTGAAGATCTAGAGGAATTAGATGGACATGAATTGCAAGAAATGTTCGGCGGCCTAGAGAGACAGGTTCGTTCACTGGATAGACAGAAAAGGGACCTCAGGGAAGAGCGCTCAGATTTGGTGAGCCAGGTCAAGATCCTCCGTGGAGCTGTAGGTCAAATTGAGGGTGCTAATTCAGAAAGGAGGGATTTACTTAGGAAGTTTCACGAAATCAGGAAATCCGCAGATATGTCCAGAGCCAAAAGGGATCGGGTAAACGTGCTCATCCCCCCTCCTGTAGATGTCCTGCAAGAGTGGCTTTCTGAGACGCACAGGAGGCTGACAACAATCGACAACGACCTTACTGCTGTACCAACACTGCCAAGGGAGTTGGATGCATTCAGGAGGTTCTTTGAGATTCAAGCCTCCATAGTGATGAAGGCGGAGTCAGAAACCGCACACTCCGATTATGTCAGCAGTGTGAAGAAAATGAAGGAGCTCACTTCTAAACTAGACAAGGGCAAGAAGGACCACAAAGCCGTGACAAGTAAAGCATCCGAGAATTCTGGTGTTGGTGCCGATGGAATTTCAAGAAAAGAGGTCAGAAAAACTAGTAACAGGATTTCGAAGATTGACAAAAGGCTTGACCGCATTGACATCGAAAGAAGAGATCTCAGAAAGGAGCTTGGAAGGGTTAAGGCTTACCGGAGAATAACAGGGGGGAGGAATAGAAAGATACGTTTCTCAGAAATAAAGGACAAGGCGAAATCTGGAGGGACCCTTAGCACCATCGAACTAGATGCCTTGTTGGGCTCAGGGAGCTTGTCTGAGTTGGCCTCATCAGAATCAAAGTCGAGTGAGGATAGGCCTGACTCGAAGCAACTCGGCCGAAAGAAGAGGCGACTGGGTGTTTCCAGGAGGGGCCCAAGAAAGGGGAACCTCGCCAGTAAGAGAGAGGATTAGGATACGCCTCCCTGCTATGCACTTATATGGAGCCTCAATTTGGGCAATATGGAGGAAATACTGTGGAATACTCGGAAATACGTGAGTTGTTCCGTCCTTTGTCCCAATCTATGGAGTCAGATCTAGATGGAAGAAAGGAGGTCAGAGATGAGTTCAACGCCAAAGTTAGAACTTATCTAGACAGCAGGAACGAAGTTAATCGCCAAGTCAAGGAGCTGATTTCCGAAGTTAGAAGTCAGAAAGAAATTAGAGATCTGGCGAACTCCAAGGTAAAGGAATTGAAGATCGTTAGGTCTGATAGGTCCGATGAATTGAAGATCGTGAGAACCGATCTCAGATCTAGGTTGGCGGAAGCTGAAGAAAGTGGGAAACGTGAGAAAGGGCCTTCTGGACCACCGCCCTCAAAAATCAAGGCCAAAATGGACGCCCTAGAAAGGAAATACGAGAGAGGTGGTTTCACTGGGGCGAGCGAGAAGAAGTTCTTCAGAGAAATGAAGAGGCTTAAGCAAGAATTGAATGAAGCACGAGAGAAGAACAAAACTAGCGGTGGTTTGGGCGACCTTAAATCGAAGGTAAGGGATGCTGAGAGGGAGCAGGAAGATGCCCATAACAAAGTAGAGAGGGCGGTTTCGGAAGCCCAGGAAGCGCACGATCTGATGGTAGAGTTATCTGATGAAGTTGACAGACTGAGAGAGCGTGCCAACTCCGCACACTCAGGCCTTACCAAGTCAAAAAAGGAAGCGGACGCCCTTCACAATCTGTATATTGTTTCACTCAGGTGCATTCACTCAATGCAGGACATTATGAAGGCCATTGACGCCAGGGAGGGAGGGCATGTGGATGCGGAAAGCAAGACCGAGGTTACTGACTTGATGTCCAGACTAATGTCAGGAGACACCTTGTCAACTGATGAACTAATGGCTCTCCAGAGAAGTTAACTGAAAGGGTAAGTTCTACCATTACCACTGTGCAATAACACTCTTTCCCTCCCTGGTGACTCTACAATCCACCCAGGTATTCCAATGAATACTCGGGATTTCTTCAATGAGGATATGTCTGCCCTCCACCATTGCAACATGATGCTTCTAATTGGCCCATCCTTCGACTCTTCGCCACCCTGAATTTTCCTATCGAGAATAGATGGTAACTCCTCCAGAAGTGATGATTCTTCCCTCCACATTGAACTTGGAGGATCGACAGTCCTGATTCGAATATGACTGTCGCCCAGTGGAACTTCGTTAATGCTCACCGAGGACGCCCATGGATCCTCGATTACTTCCCAATTGGAATTTAATTCTTCACCATCGGGCCCAACTAGGAAACCGCTTATTTTCCAAAGTGCCGCTTTAAGAAGAACGGGGGATGTCACGGATCCTTCCCGGCCTGTCTGTATGAGCCATGAGTCGAGGGTCACTATTGCAGGCACGACGAGGGTGTGCCCATCGTGTTCTTCCTCCCGGCCGGAAGAATGTTCTGTTTTTTCCTCGGACACGATAGTTGGCGCTCTTGCAACGAGCTCGCCCGAGATTACTGCATCTCCAATCCACCTGGATAGAACCTCTGGGCCCCAAATTACCAGTTCAACTCCATGGGGGGCATTGTCCTGGCAACCATCAGGCAACTCCCTCTCGCTGAGTATCCAATTATTTCCAATGGGTGCATCTACGCACCACCTTTCGAAATCAGCCCTCGACAGCGGCATCATTCCTGACTCGATATGCCAGACGTGTACATTAGTTTCTGAAATACCGCCACCAATCTCGGAAGTCTTCTCGGCTATTCCCAGCAGAATAAATTCGGGAATTTCTATCCATTCAGCAGGAGTTTCCAGCCTCACCCCTCTAGATGAGAGTAGAGCGCGTACTGCATCCTCCATGCTACTAGGGAGGGGTGGCACGCTTGAACAGTACCGTATGAGTTCATCGACAGTAGCAATAAACTAAGGCTATTGGAAATTACGGTTAGAGATTTGATTGCAGTGATAGCAAATCACTCTGTCCAGGATCGACCACGCACAGGGCGCTAACAGGGAATGGTTTTGCACAAGCGGCACCTAGTTGCCTGTTTACTAGGTTGACTCTGTGGACTGTCATCCCTGGATGGCTCTCAGAGATACTTTCGATGAACTTCTCGGGGCAGTTCGCGGCCACTATTACCAATCTAGCCTCTCCCTTGTCGCATGCGCCCATGGTCTCTCTCTGGCCGAACAAAATTTTTCCAGTGTTCAAGCTCTGCTTAAGATTTCTAGCCAAGTCCATCCTGATTCCTCCTATCCTATGCCTCATCTGGTATGTAGAACAAGTCCACACTACCCGTTCCAAGTGCTATTGGCTGCCCCACAACAATATTCTCGGTGACTCCCCTGAGTTCGTCTCTCTCACCGATTATTCCCGCTCTGAGCAAGTGGGTAACTGTAACCTCGAAGGCCGAGCGAGCCAATATGCTGTGCTTGGTACCGCTTACTCCATGCCTACCTATAGCCCTAACTTCACCTTCGCTAGTCATAACGTCTGAGACCATCAGAAGATGTCTGACATCGACATCCAATCCCGCCCCTTCTAGAGTGTCGCTCATCTCGTTTATTATTGCCTGCCTAGCAGCCTCTATTCCGAGGTACGAATGAATCTCATTGATGTTGTTCGTGTAAGTCCTTGAGCGATCTATGCCTGCGAATTCGCTCACCTTGGCAAGGTTCGATCCTATGGTCGAGATGTAGTACTCCCCGTTCTCACCAGCTTGGACATTTGCCCTCTCTATGCCCCTGATTCCCTTCAACTGTAGTTTCTTTATCTTGTCCTCCAGTTGCAAAAGATCCGTGTATGTCGGCGGATCCGTGGCAAGAGTCTCCAAGTCTTCCTCTTTGGAGACACCAGGGATTATCTTCAGTTCCTTCGGCTTATCATCTGAGTCCGCCTGTATGAACAGCCTAAGGGCCCTCTGAAGCTTGTCCCTAACTTCGGCGCCAGACATATTCTTCAGACGCATGTTGGAGTTGTTTAGTTTCAGGCTAAGGTAACGCTGTGCTACCTCGACATCAATATTAGCTATGTCACTGGTTTTTGTTGCCTCCAATCCGGCGGCGATTCCCCTGACTAGTTTCTCATTCGTGCGAAGTGGCTTGCCTTTGGAATTAAATTCCTCTAGGAAAATTCTCATTGTAGGGGTATTGGGGACCTTACGGGCATCGACAATTTCAATGATCCTCGGAAGGCCCTGTGTTACGTTAACGGTAGCGACACCCGCATAGTGGAATGTTCTCATGGTCATCTGAGTACCAGGCTCCCCGATTGACTGAGCCGTGGTGATGCCCACGGCTTCATGGGGATCTGCTTTGGACCTCCTGAGGGATGACCTAGCAGACTGAATGACCTTCCTTGCCTTTGCAGGAGTAATCTTGGAGTTCCCACGGGACCTTATCCCCTCAGTTAGGTCTGTGAGCATCCTAGGAGTCAGAACGAGTCCTTCCCCCTCGCAAGCGGAGGCGAGTTGAGCATAGATTTCGTCATGGTGATCGATGTCCCTCATTACCTGTACCATCTTGGATTCCGAATCATAGGTCTGGAGTGGCATCATTGACTTACGCCTTCGACGTGAGGCGGCCGACTTTCTGCGCACTACCGTCTTCTCTGTCGAGACGGCGGCCCTGGATGACTTGGCAGATGCCGCCATTAGATCATGTATCCTCTGAGCGGTTCCTGAGTCGATTCCGCAGATCTGGGCTATTTGTCCTGCGGTGAGGACCTTGACATCGTCCCACTTCCTATCATCTGCCAGTTTGTGAGCATATTCCTCATCTATCTGGAGATCCATTAGTTTCTTCTTTGTTGCACTCTTGACTACCATCAGTTAGCACCTCCCAATGCATCGTCTAGGACCTTGGAAACGTCGAACGGCATTCCCCCTCGGCTACGTGCTGGATCGACTCCGTCCTCACCATATTCGAACTGAATGATTCTGTCGGCAGTGTTCCTAACCGAACCCATGCCGTCGTTCGCGACCTTCAAGTCGTCCATGGCGTTGATTAGCCTTCTTTGCATGTATCCAGACTTCGCTGTTCGGACCGCGGTGTCGACTAGCGACTCCCTTCCGGATACCGAGAGCATGAAGAATTCGGTTGGTTCCAGGCCCCTCTTGAATGAAGAGCCGACGAATCCTTTCTCCTGAGCGCCCTTGGCATTTCGGGGGAAGTGAGAGAGAACACGGTCTTGGTAACCACGCTCAAGGCGCTTTCCTCGAACCTTTGGTTGGCCGATAGAACCTGCCATCATGGCTAGGTTGTCCATCGAACCACGAGCTCCTGAGGTCGCCATGAGAACAGCCGAGTTATCGTCTCCAAGGTATGTCTTCGCTATGTTTCCTGATTCGGTTTTGGCCTCGTCCAGAATCATCAATATGTTCTCCTCCAATGTCTCCATGGGAGTCCTGCCGGGCCTTGTCTCGTACTTCCTCCCATCCTTTCCGAACTTCGCTAGCTCCTCATCCACTGCATCGCTACCATTCTTGTTGATCTTTGCAATCTCTGACTTCGCCTCCGGAGGGAGATCTTCATCGTCGATTCCCGTGGTGAATCCCATCGAGGTACATATGGAAATTGTCATCCTGGTCATCCTGTCTAGGAATTCAGCACCGGCGTCCGGGCCGTGTGTGTGGACTACGGCATCCAGTAGCCTTCCATCCTCAGCGCCTATTCCCCTCTTGTCAATAGTTCCCGAAACATCGCCCTTGGTGACCTTCACATTATCGCCAATCCTACTGATGTAGTCTAGGTTGAAGCCTTCTGGAACAATTAGGCTCAGAACATCGCTTCCTCGATATCCGATCACCCCATTCTCTTCCACCTCTGGAGGCAGTTCCCCGTCCCAGTTTGTATCCCCTAGGACCTGCATTACCAAATTCTTCGGCAGAACTCTATCGCCGTGTGTAAGCAAGTAGGCTCCTGAAATGTGGTCGTGTATTCCACCGATTACGCTTCCACCGTACCTTGGTGTTATGATGTGTTCTTGGACTCTCATCAGAATCTTCGCCTCTGCTCTCGCCTCTTCGCTCTGAATGACGTGGAGGTTCATCTCATCGCCGTCAAAATCGGCATTGTAAGGAGTACAATCAGCTAGGTTGAATCTGAAGGTCTTTCCAGGCATGACCCTGACCTCGTGAACCATCATCGACATCCTGTGAAGAGATGGTTGCCTATTGAAGAGGGCGACATCGCCGTCAATCAAGTGCCTCTCCACTATCACACCTGGCTTTGGGTTCCCATCCAAGTCGTGAGTGCTGAGCCTGTCCTCGACATCGGTACTGTATGCGTTGCCATAGTCATCCTCTACTTCTGGGCTGCCACAATGAGGGCACTTAACCTCTAGATGATCGGGCAGGTATTCTCCGGGATGCTCCATCTCCCACTTCCACCTCTGGTGAATAGAGGCTCGTTGATCGCCGTCAGGGAGGGGCAATCCCCTCTCGTCCTCGCCCCTGAGGTTCCTGAGGGTCATGTCCAGATCGACCCCCCACTCCTCCTCCAAATCACCAATTGAATTTCTCCTCATTTGCCTCATTAGTTCGAGTCCTGGTAGGAAATTTGGTGCGGGCAGCACTTCATTCAAGTCAGGCCTGTATCCAGTATATGGCTCGTCGTCACTACCGGAGTGGCACTCAGGATTAAGACACCTGAAGCCAGACCAGATAAACTTCGTTCGATCGGTTATCCTGACTCTGAACTTATCCCCCCTGATGATGTAATTTACACCTGGGTGAACGTCTGGGCCTCGTAGAATCATCTGCCTTAGTTGCTCCCTGTTCCTACTCGTGACACGGATAGGAACGGTGAGCTCCTTGGCCGTCTGAGTAGGTATTCCGACTTCGTTAATCCCCAAGTTTGGATCGGGGCTAATCACTGTTCGCGCACAGAAGTTCACTCTCTTTCCTGAGAGGTTGCTCCTGAATCTGCCCTCCTTACCCTTGAGCCTCTGTGCGAGGGTCTTCAGTGGCCTTCCAGACCTGTGTCTTGCAGGCGGAATTCCGCTAGTTTGGTTATCGAAGTAAGTGGTACAGTGATATTGCAACAACTCCCACAAGTCTTCAACAATAAGCTGGGGCGCGCCTGCGTCTCTGTTCTCCCTGAGTCGCTGATTAATCCTAAGTACGTCAACTAACTTGTGAGTCAAGTCATCTTCGGACCTGTCTCCACTATCGAGGGTGATGGAGGGTCTTACTGTGATTGGCGGTACTGGAAGTACTTTCATTATGACCCACTCTGGCCTTGCTGCATCCTTGTCCATGCCAAGGAAGATGAGATGTTCATCGGGAATCCTCTCCAGCCACTCCCTAATGTCCCGGGCATTGAGCTTGTGCTCACCCTTGTTCTCTTTCTTCTCCTTGAATGTCGATGGCTTGTCCAGTATAATTTTACCCTGTTCGCTACCACAGTGCATGCAAATCGTCCTCTTCTTGCTGGAGCACTCCTTCTCTATGTCTTTGATGACATTCTTGAATTCGGAGGAACCGACGCCGTGCTTGATCATTACATCCTTAACTCTCTCTTCATAATAATCCTGCTCAGACTTTTCTGGGTCCACTGGATGGGTTTCTGGTTTGTCATGAAGGAGAATCTTACTGCATGTGTTGCATGTAGACTTCAGTGAAGTCTTGATTAGATTCGTGAAACCGATGTGCATTACTGGGAGCTCTAGTGCGATGTGCCCAAAGTGACTGGGGCACTCATCGTGCTTGTTTCCACATGTCTCACATCTCACACCTGGGTCGATAACACCCATCTTAGGATCCATTAGTCCTTGCTTGTAGGGATGTCCGTCGTCTTTGTAAGTATCAGCGGTTTTCACCTCGACAGAGGACATTTTCCTAATTTCATTTGGATCCATAAGCGTGAACTTAATCGCCTCAATCCTCTTTGGAATCTTTGCTGCATTTCGGGCACTCATCTTCGGTCCTCCAGTTCGAGTCTCATAGCGACTCCCAAACTCTTCATCTCATCGAGAAGTAGTTTGAACGCGTATGAAGTCTGTACGGAGTGGACGTCCGCTCTGTCTCCACAAGAGGGACAGACCGTAGTCCTCCTCTTCCAGTCGTAGTATGCGATGTGCCCACACCTAGGCGTGTTGCACACCATCAGTGGCCAGCCGTCGGATTCATCCAGAAGCCTGTCCTTTATCACCATGGACGCGCCATGGGAAATCAGACAGTCTCTCTCCATCTCCCCAAACCTGAGGCCTCCCTGCCGGGCTCTACCCTCAGTTGGTTGCCTTGTAAGAATCTGGACCCTTCCCCTACTTCTGGCATGCAGCTTGCTGCTTACCAAATGATGGAGTCTCTGGTAGTAAATTACTCCTACGAAAACCTCTGCCGGATATTGTTCCCCGGTCTCCCCACTAATCATGTTCTCTCTTCCCGTGTGGTTAAATCCGTTTCTCAGAAGTCCTGATCTCAGGGACTCCTCCTTCTCACCCGTGAATGCGGTTCCATCTATTCTCCTTGCTTCCATTGCACCGACCTTTCCGCCGATCATCTCGAGGACGTGGGCTACCGTCATTCGGGACGGGATGGCATGGGGATTGATGATTAAGTCAGGAACCACTCCATCGGCTGTGAATGGCATATCAGACTCCTCCACTATCCTTCCAATGATTCCCTTCTGCCCGTGCCTACTGGCGAACTTGTCTCCCAGTTCTGGAATCTTGTTTGTCCTTAGGGTGATTCTTACCAACCTGCCAGAGTCCAACGATTCTGTGACAAACACGTTGTCGACCCATCCATGTTCTCCATGTCGGACCATCATCGATGACTCCCTTCTCTCCTGTGCCTGAAGGAATGCGCCATGTGCCTCTTCTAGGAATCTAGGAGGGCTGGTCTTTCCGACCAGTACAGCTGAGTCAGAGCCGCCGCTGGTCAGGAACTCTTCTGGAACGGGTAGTCCGTCCCTCTCCAAGTGAGAGTAGCTATCGAATGATTTCATGCCCTTAATTTCGTCAAGGCCGGTACCAGGAACCTCTATCCTCTCTTCCTGGCCACCAGGGAATCTGCGATTTTCAGCGTTGTATGTTCGTATGAAGGTAGACCTTCCCAATGCCCTCTCAATTGAGGCCTTGTTCATGACAACTGCGTCCTGCATATTGTAACCATGATGGCTCATTATTGCGACGACCAAATTCTGACCGCCTGGCCTACTGTTGAAGTTGGTGGTGTCCATTGCACGTGTTCCAACGAGAGACCTCTGTGGGTAGTGCATTATGTGGGCCCTTGTATCGGGCCTTAGCCTGTAGTTAGCACTTGGTAGACCTAGGCTCTGTTTCACCATCGCCGTCCCCCCAGTTACTCTCGGAGTGGAGTTGTGTTCCGGGTATGGAACCAGTGCTGCACATACGCCCAGAATGAGTTGAGGATCAATCTCAACATGGGTGTATACGAGAACCGTATTGCCCTTCTTCTCCTTCTTCTTGAGGGCCTCTACGTCGTCCTGATGATAATTCAATGGAACTGAGAACTTCTCAGTAACTGTAGTGCCATCTGGTAATTTGACCTCCACAGATAGTTTGGCTTTGGAAATCTCCTCATCACCGAGGTTCAGCCACGTTACCTTTGATGGATCCATGGGGCGCTTATTCTTGGGTGACAATTCTGGGAGATCGAAGGGTCTTGGTGCCACGAGAAGGTCCTCCTCCTCCTCTGCATCGACCCATTCAACGACTCCTGACGAAACCAAGTCCGAGAATGTTATCTCTCCCGACTCAAGCCCTTCCAAGTGGAATTTAGAGAGTGTCAATGTACCGTCCTCCAATACCAGCAGTGGTCGCATAATTCGGCCCCTGTCCGTATTGATGTATACATCTCTATTCTCAGTGTCGTGCCTGATGCTAACCTCAGGCCTGATTCTTCCTGATCTGCGTCGGCGCTTGAATTGGGAAACTAGTTTGTTGGGCCTCTTGTGCAGTCCGAAGATATCGCCATTTACGTGGATTCTAGAGCCGTCGGCCCATCCCTCTGGGCTCGGGTCAACTCCTGCCTCAACAAGTAGCTCCTTGACATCAGCCTCTGGAACTTCCTCCGAAACGTCAATCATCTGTGCCGCGTTCTTGACGAGGCCGCAATTTTGCCCCTCAGGAGTCTCGTTGGGGCAGAGCCTACCCCAATGAGTAGGGTGCAAGTCCCTGGCCTCGAAGTGCGGTTGACTCCTAACTAGTGGACTAGTGACCCTGCGCATGTGTGAGAGCGAGGCCAGGTAAGTCGTCCTATCCAGAAGCTGGCTCACACCTGATCTTCCTCCGACCCAGTTCCCTGTAGCCAAAGCGTGCATTATCTTGGATGTCAGAACATCGGGCCTGAGGCAGGAATTTATCTTGAGTTCCCTCTTTCTGTTGTGGTGCCTCTCAAGTTGGTACTTCAGGTCCCTAGCGAGTCCTTGTACTCCTACCCTAAACAGGTCTTCCATCAGGTCCCCTGCTAAGCGTACTCTCTTGTTCGCGTAGTGGTCCTTGTCATTTGGGTCCCTATTTGTTATAGCCATCTCAAGAACCTGACGAACTATCCTTCCAAGGAATATCGCCTTCTTAGTCCTGACCTCATCATTGGACCCCAAGTGAGGCAGTAGCTCTTTGTCGAGGAGGTTCTGGATTCGCGACTCCCTGTATTCCTTCTGCTGACCTGCAGCGAATTTCTTCTCCAACCAGGCCATTGCCTCCTCTGTATTGTCAACTCCGTATTCGGGATTGTCCTTGACATCATTCAAGTTAGCTACAGTGTACTTCATTGCCTCCACAGGACCAGCTATGGCAGAGAAAATGTCCCTGTCATTCTCCATCCCTAGTGCCCTCATGAGCAATACTACGGGGATGGCAGTTGTTCCTGCACTTGGAATCTTGACCATCAGCATTCCATCTCTACGCTTTTCTACATTGATGGGTTTCCTGACACCGTCTTTCTGGGAGAATATCTTTGCTACTTCTGTCTCGTGTGCGTACTTCTTGTTCTTCTCAACGGTTACTCTGTTGGGAGCCAGGTCCTCCATTGAAATTAGGACTCTCTCGGTCCCATTGATTATGAAATAACCTCCCGGGTCTAGCGGATCTTCCCCCGCCTTTCTCAAAAGTTGCTTCAGGATATCGGCATCTTCTGGGATGGTTGTTGGAGAAAGCTTGCGGGACTTCTCTTGTGTCCCTGCAATGTGATCCGGATGTAGGTTGCATCTAGCTGAACGGACCATTATTGGAAGGTTTCCTATGTGGACGCTTTCTTCCTCTATGTATCCCAAGTCCGCTCCTTCAGTAGTGGGCAAATCGTCCCTGTAGATTCTGAAATCCATGTAAATTGGGGAGAAATATGTTAGTTTCCTTAGTCTGCACTCAAGGGGTGTTGCGGGATGCTCTGCACCGTTTGCCTCTCGAACGGTGGGTGCCCCCAGCCTAATTCCCTTCATCCTGATGTATATCTCCTTGTCTAGGACGTCAAGCTTGATCATTCCTCCTGATTCTTCCCCTCCGGGAACCTCCTCGAGAGGATCATCACTGCCAATCCTGATGCCCCTTACAATTCTCTCCATCCTACTGGCTCGGCCATCCCCTGGAATGCAATCATTGTATGATGCAAGTTGGTGATTAACCATGCTTCTGTGCGCGAAATAACTCTTTACTATCTCCTTCATCTATTGCACCTCAATTACTCTCCACAATTAGTCGGTAGGCCGTGGTAGCACCTGCTGACCTACTATACCTCACAACTTTCACGACCCTGTTCCTGAGCCAACCCGCTGGGAAGTCATCCTCCCTGGTCCCCCCTGCTATCTCATTCCTTCTCTTTTCTTCCTCGATTTCCTTCAAGGCCTGTACAGCTGGATCTGTTATGAGTATCTTGGGCAGTAGCTCCTTGGCCAATCGGCTGTTGCCCGAATTGTCCTTTTCTAACAATCCCCATGGAGAGAGGATGTCTTCCTCGTCATCCTCTGGAACTAGGTCATGATGGGGGACTAGTTGGTGGTTTAGAACGTTGAATCTATCATCGCCGACTGGTATGTCTTCATCCAGAAGAGCGCTCCTGGATATTGTTATCCTCCCCGCTCTACTCCTCCTCCTCGAGGCGGCTTGCTCCCTTATGATTCCCATAATGTTGTCAATATCAGCTGAGCCAGTCTCGAGATCGGTTTTCTTGGCGACTTCTTCGACTGTCATCCTCTTGATGGCATCCATATTCGCATCATCAGCGAGTTTGTGGGCGTGCTCCTCGGAGACACCGAGTTCTATTAGTCTCTTTTTGGTTGAACTTTTGACTGCCATGCGCACTCCCCCTCCAGCAAAAACAGGGGCCTAGTGCTTCGTTCAGGAGAGGGCCCGGGGGGATTCGAACCCCCGGCCACCGGGTTAAAAGCCCGGTGCTCTACCTGACTAAGCTACAGGCCCATGGCTGATGCTGGGCTGTTGGCGGACCGTAGGGGTATTTTTGAACCTACCGGCAAAGGCAACGCTAGCCCGGGACCGGCTGAGCTCCCTTGGGGGATTGGGGAAGCAGATGCTAGTTGGGGCAGGTCCGCATAAAGTTTTGCTGAATTGAGAGGATGAAAATGGGAAAAACAAGCCGCAATGCGGACATATCAAGAGGCACTAAGGTTGTTGATTTCAGCGTTGGTGAGAATGGGCCCTGGAGATTGACTATCCCACGAACGGTATATCCCCCAAGAGAAGACACAGAGCTTCTTGCAGAGGCTTTGTATTCTCTCGACATTATGCCATCCCTAGCGGTCGAAATTGGATGTGGCTCAGGTGCACTTTCGATCATTTTGGCAGAGTTAGGATGGGAAGTATTGGCGTACGATGTTAACCCCTATGCAGTTGCATCTTCGAGATCGAATGTTGAGGAACATGCCTTATCGAATAAAGTGTCGGTGTTTGAAGGCGGCGTGGGTGAAAATAATTGGTCGATACCAGAGGGCGTAAAACTTCTGATTTGGAACCTGCCATATCTAGAGCCGTCAGATGGCCCGCTAATTCTTGAGCCGATTGAGGAGGCCTCAATGGTCGATATCCCCAATGGAGGCTGGTCTTCCAAACTAATTGGTACGGCCGAAAATCATAAGGAGGACGGATTCATCATCATTCTTCTAATGAGAACTGACCCAGAAAGTCCGAGCAAGAGAGAGGATTGGTTGTCCAGAGGATGGTCTTGTAGAGAGCTAATGAGCCTCAGAATTGCTGATGAAAAGATAGGTGCATTCGCATTCTGGAAGCCGGGTTCTGGAATTGGAGCTGTTACCCTCGATGAGTGCGGGTCGACTATGGATGAGGCAATCAAGCTCGCAGAATCCGGGTGGCAGAGAGTTAGGGCGGATAGGCAGCTGCTTGGAAGAGGCAGGAGGGGTTCCACTTGGGAGTCAGAGATAGGGGATCTGATTGCAACTTGGAGAGTTCCCGTGAATAAGGAATCTGGGGCCAATCATGGTTTGATTCAAATCGCTGCTGGTAGTGTGATATCCAAAGGTATTGGATGCAGAGTAAAGTGGCCAAACGACCTTATTGACGCCAGTGGGAAGAAGTTGGGCGGAGTTGTATCAGAGACATCTAGCAAGGAAAAGGGGATGAGGGTCGGGGTTGGCATCAACTCGGAACCTAGAGATGTTGGCGGGAATGAGGCCTCGGGCTGGTCTGAAACACTCGGAAAAACTGACATTGATGCCGTTTTCGGAATTGTTGATGCCTCACTATCGGGAATCTTGGAGAATATACCAGGACTGCCCGTTCTGGGTGGAGATAAACTCCTAGAAATATCATGGAGGGGTTTGTCCACCTCCCTCTCAGAGGGAGCTTTCCCCTCAACTGCAAGTGGGATGGAGAGGGTTGTAGGGCTGGATACTGATGGGGGTTTGATAATTGAGTCCAGGGGGGCATTATCGGTCATCACCGATGTGGACGAGCTTGTGTGGCTATTCCCCTAACGCTTCCTAGGTGGCCTCTCAAGTCCCATCCTTTCCCTGACCAGTCGGATCTTGCCCGACTTAGCCACGGTCGAAATTGATTTGATCGAGTTTAGGGTAGAAATGGCACTATCGGAGTCGGGAAGAGAGACCCTTAGTATGCAGAGGACTGGTTTCTGGGAGTTCGCAAAGTCATAGAGTCGCCACCCCATATCGCCCAGTGTCTTCTCAAGTATCGCCTCCATCGCAGATCTGTCCTGAACGATATTTTCCACTTGGAATCCTATCCATCTGTGTTTGCCCCTAGAAGCCTTTCTCTGCCTCGCCACGATAGCTCGGAAGGGGCATCCACTTAACGCATGATGGGTAATCAATCGAGTCCACTGACTACCGCAACAAGCCGGAGTCTGCCCACCATGTCATCACTGGTTCTGGCACCCATAATAACCTGGCAATCCGGATCCATGGATGATACGAAAGCATCGGTAATCTGATCCAGATGTGCCAGAGTCATGTCGGGCCCTCCTTCCAATTGAACGAGGCATCCCTTCGCGCCTCTGATTTCTATCTCGGATAGGGGTGAGTTACGTGCCATTTCTACAACCTTCTCAGGAAGTTCGGTCGTACCCGTACCAACAATCAATGTGGCGTTCCCAGGTTTTTCTATTATCGAACGCATGTCCATCAGATCCAAATTTATTGTCCCTACCTCTGCTATAGTGGTCACTAGCCCCTCTATCAGCTCCTCTATCCAACCGGACCCAGTGATCCAGTCTGTCTTACGCTGCCTTGCCTGCCAAGCGAGCCTCTCCATACTCACCCTAATGCAGACATGGGAGTTGAAATCCAATCCCGAAATGGCCTCATTGGCTATAGAGCACCTCAGAGGCTGTTCTGCGAAGGGGAGTCCGGCGATTGAAAGAACTATGCAGCCCCTTTGTTTGGCGACAGAAGCGATTTCCGAAGATGCCCCAGAACCCATTCCCCCGCCCAGTCCGGTAAGAATCATCATTATTTCTGCCCTCTCGATCAGGGGCATTACGGAATCTAGTCCCTCCCTCAATCTGTGAGTGGCCATCATTGGCAAGGCTGCGGAGCCCCTGCCCTCACCTCCCGCATCGAGAAATAAGCAGTTTGCAGTGTTGGCACCTTCAAAGGAAGACTCGTCCGCATCAATTAGAAGAAGCTCTGATAAATCCTGACAACTAGTATGCGCCTGCCTGGCCCAGATGCAACCTATGCCCCCTACACCGACAATGAGGATGGCCCCCTCCTCCATGGTCATGCCATGTATGTCTAGTGTTTAGAGTGTACTAGTCATAAGAGATGTATCTCTGATATCTTCTCCTCTCGTCTCTCGCCCATGCATTATCTGGTTCTATTTCTAAGACCTTGTCATAGTACTCTATTGCAGCCTCAAAATCTGAGAGATGCCTGCCGTTCATATGCCCGAGGATGTTGAGAACAGGGACACAGCTGGGATCATCCTCGAGCATGGAAAGAAGAATCTCCTCTGCGCCTGAAATGTCCATCATCTCCATCTTGTCTTCAGCAGAATCGAGAAGCGAAACTTGAGTTTCGGATAGCCTATACAGGTTGCGCCAATTGGGATTCGCCATGGCATCCCTAGGGGCTCTTTCCGTATTAGTTTGGTGAGTAACTGGAATCATCCTAAATGTGGGTTTCAGGGGCAAGTTACAAGTTGACGACATGGAACGTTAATAGCCTCGTTTCAGGTGGGCCAACACGTCCACTGAGGGTTCATCATGAGGTCCGCTCTGACAAGCTCCAGAAGGCTGTTCGTGATGGGGGCCGTCGCACTCCTTCTCGCAGGGGGTGTTCAGGCCTTCCACACAGGCGTAGGAGGGGACGCGAATGGGGACGGGGATGTGTCCATAGCAGGTTGCACATGCCATTCAGAAGAACCAGACAACTCAGTCACACTAATCCTGGCCGAAGTTCCCCATAGGTACCAACCGGGAGTAACCTATGACATGAAAATACAGATTGTTGGAGGGCCCGATATAGACTCTTCTTCTGGAACTGCGGGTTTCTCAATGAAGATATCAGCTGGAACTCTTGGGGCCTCGGAAGGGTCTGAAAACTTGGTGCAAAACTGGGAAGAAGATCCGCAAACATTGACGCATACTGATCCGGGTTCACAGACGGCGGATAGAACATGGCACATCTCATGGACGGCCCCGCCCTCTGATTCTGGAATAGTTACGCTGTGGCTTGCAGGAAACTCGGTGAATGGAGATGGGGTCCCTTCTGATTTAGACAGATGGAACAGACTTAGCACTACCATAGATGAGGGCGATGACAGTGGTACAAGAACCGTTTTTGCAGGCAATGGGGACATAGAGCCGCCGGCTCCTGGAGAAGAGAGCATAGACCTTCACCACATGGGAGCGGGATTGCGGGCGCATTGGCTTGGGCTCCTTGGTTTCGCAGCCGTGGTCATCGTGATAGTTTTCTGTGGACTAATGCTCAGGTACGGATTCTCAAGGCACTACGAAGGAAGGAGCAATCTTCTGAGATTGCGGATTAAGCACCAGAGGAGAGGTGATCAGTAATGAAGGACGATATTGTTCTGAAGATGCTCAGACAGGTAGCTTCAGGTGAGGTTAGTGTGGATGATGCCAGGGAGGCTCTCGAGGGAGTAAGTCTTAGTGAAGAAATTTATGAGTCTGCTGTGAATCATGGAGTTTTCAACGAAGCGTCACCTGGTTCGATTGTCAGAGCTAGCGTTTCACCCTCCGGTGACTCTTGGCTGATCATATTGGTTGGCCTGTGGGGGATTGTTTGGTCCCTATATTGGGCAGGCTCCTTGTCCTATGGTCTATACAACCACTGGGATCAACAATTACTGTCATTTTTCTTGGGCATGCTTCTGTTGACGGTTATCATAATGGGAATGATATACATGAAATACGTTATGCCCGACATACTCATAGTCAAGAAGAGGAGAGGGAAGTACATAACTCCGAAAGACCCTGATTCCTGGAAACAATACAAGGTGTGATTATGGCTAGGAAATTCAAGCTCAGACCCATTGAAGGGGACGATTCTGGATCTGATGCTGAAGCTCCTTTCATAGATAGGAGAGAGTTCATGAGGCACTCATTTAATACTGCAGCCGGAGTAATAACAGTGGCTAGCCTAGGAAGTGTTGGATTCGCTTCTTTGTTAATGGGGCAATCAGAATCATCCGGAGGAGATTCGGCCGTTAGATACTGGGTTCCGACAGGTGCTGAGGACACAGTCTGGTATGGCGACAGCCACCTAGAGGCGATGACATACCAGTCATTCGTCGATGCTGCTGCAAGTTCATCAACTGGGATGGCGGCAGCCCAGGGAGTTTGGTCAGGCATGCCAATCAACGCCATCTACGTCCCCCATGATGAGAATAAGACAGAGTCACTGGTTGAGAACAAGCCAAGATTCCAATTCCTAGATGGGTACTCGGTAGATGGGGGATATGTGGGGTCCGGATTTGAGATGGAGGATGACTCACAATACGAACCCCTGAGAGTCCACGACAACCTAATCATAGTTTTCTCAAGGTGCCCCCACTTGTGCTGCATACCCGGTTGGCAACTGGTCGCAAATGAGTTCACTGCAGACCAATGGTTCCCCAACGGAACTGATTCGGGCGGCAATAAGCTCTTCTGTATCTGCCATTCTTCAAGATTCGATCCTACTGTTATTGAGAAAAACCGGAATACAAATCGCTCTGATGGTTCTCAGTTCGAGTACTTCGGGATAAAGAGAGTGGGGGGCCCTGCTCCCGTGGGCATGCCGCTGGTTCCATTCGTACTAAATGGTGATATGATTGAGGCACTTCCTGATTTCAAAGACTGGTATGCATATTGTGACTGAGGTGAAAGGATGATTCAATTTTGGTTCCTATGGCTGTTCATCGCTATTGTCGTGGTAATTGTCGCACTGACTCTGAGAAAGGAGCGGGAGGAAATGCCTCGAAAGGACATTCTGAGAGCCGTTGAAACGAGTGCTGGCAGTATGGGCCTAGCAGAAAAAACGTTCCTTTGGGCGTTCTCATGGTTGGATACCCGGTTCAGAATTCAGGACTATTGGGGGATGAGCAGGGATGCTTACTATGGAATGCACAGGCAAATGCCTATGACGCACGCTGAAAAATATAAACTCAGAATAATCTGGTATTGGTACCCCTTGTATTGTCTGGGCGGAATCTCGTTCCTGGCATTCGTCATACTGGTAATCACTGGAACTGTTCTTGGATTATATTATGTCCCGGGAGGAGAGGGGGATCCCACTCCTGCATACAGCAGCATGGAATTCATCATGACTCAATTGCCATTTGGGTACATCATTCGATCAATCCACCATTGGACTACACACTTCATGGTGGCAGCTGTATTCCTGCACATGTGCAGAGTTTACTTCACAGGAGCATACAGGAATCCAAGGGAGTTGAACTGGCTAATTGGGGTGGCTCTTATGTTCTTCACCATTTTCTTTGGCTATTCGGGATACTTGCTCCCCTGGGACAGTTTGGCATTTGGTGCAGCTACCATTGGAATCAACATGGCCATGAGTACGCCCCTGATTGGAGAGTGGGTAGCAAATGCGATGTTTGCTGGTACATCCCTGTCGGGACAGACAGTAACGAGGATGTATTTCCTCCATGTTTTCATACTGCCCGTGGTTGTTACCGCGTTGATTCTTGCCCATCTCTTCATAGTCTGGGCCCAAGGAATTGCGGAGCCGCATTGAGGAATCATTATGGGGATCGTAGAAAGGTTTGGAAGGATTGCTGATACATACATCAGCGAACGCGACAAGCTCCTAGAGGCAGAGACTGAGCGTAGGAGGACATTCATTGGCCATCCTTTCTGGCCCACAGAGGTCCTAAGGGATACAATCATACTTGCATCAATAGTAATGGTAATCGCATTCTATTCTTGGTTGATACCCCCTCCCCTACACAGTGCGGCAGACCCCTTTGCACAAGCAGGATTCGTTTTCCCAGACTGGTATGTTCTTTTCTCATATGGGTACCTTAGGTGGGGCGAGTATCTCCCACAATTCGTCATACCTGCAGGCCCTATTGGTGAGTTCTTTGGATCTCCCGTGATAAACTGGAACTCAGCTTGGTGGGGTGCGGCAATTACTGGACTACCTGTAGGAATACTGGCCTTGCCACCTTTCCTCCCCGGGAGGGAGAAGAGAGGTGTTGAGGATCCTTGGTTCGCCACTGCTGGAGCTGTTTACCTAGCGCACGTGTGGTTCATCTCAGTATTCTCCATCAATATCTTCCTTGACCTGTATGCAAAAGACCGTTCTGACTTCTGCTTTGTTGGAACGCATGGAGAGTTCCTTTGTGGAAGGCAGTCTCCATGGTCTGCTGAAGTATTCAACGCGATACCGTGGATACTAACAGGTGTTTTCATATTCGCCATTATTTTCTTCCCCCTTAGAAAATTCTTGCTGAACTCAGTTGGATCAAGGGTGACTCCAAAAATCGGAAGGCAGGTCGCCGTAGGTTCACTCATTGCCGCGATATTGATCTCAGTTGCAACATGGCCCATCTACGAGGGTGGATTCTGGGATTACGGAGGTCTTGGGGCCATGGACGACGTTGAAGATCTTGATGGGATGAGGGGGCAGCCTTCAGATACCCTGGTCCATCAGGAACAAGGCAACGTTTGGGATGATTGGGGAAGTGAGTGTCTGCTATACGAGGACAGTTCGTACCTAGCAGCCTGGTCGGGATTAAGTAGTGAGGAAGACCCTGATGACTGGTGTGTTATTCCTGCCGAAAATTGGGTTGATTGGGGACTTTATCAACCCACGAAACTCCATTTGATTGACTATTCCGGTGCTAATGGGCATGCAGATTCAAGCATTGGAAGAAACGCGGCTGAGGGATCTTCTTCTTACTTTGGTGATTCCTCTTTGGCCGAAGTAAGCTATGACGAGTCATCTACATTCGAAGTTGAGGATCTCGGTATTTCATCGGTGCCAGTAGATGTTGGATGCCTATTCAGAACAACTGTGAGGGGAGCTGGAGAACATACGCAGAGCCTAGTAATGAGTGATTCTAGTGGCGACATAGTATGGGAGAATGATGGAGCATCATGTGAAACTGGTACGGTATACGTCAATTCTGGATCGACATATACAATTTCTTTTTCGGTGACGACGACTGGAATGAACGAGAGTGTTGAGGTGATTACTAGTTTCTCAGCAGTTGCTTACCAGCCCCTCCTCCTAGATGACGATGGAACTGCCCTTGTACGTTCACAGAGTGACCTAGGTGCCTCTGATTTATCATCGCTGTCCGTAGAGAACCCAACCTATCACAAGAATCCAAAGAGTCTTGATGCCAAGCTGATTTACTCACTATTCATCCCTTGTCTCGGAGTCGGGGCAATAGTTTTCATGCTCATGCGTAGCATGGCCAGGGGATATGAGTATGAGATGAACAAATGCTATGGCTGCGATCTCTGTGATGATGCTTGTCCCGTGAGGCTTTTCAACGCCGGAGACAAACTAAACATCATCTACAACACATGGAATAATGAGGATGACGGAGTTCCCCTTTACTCTTGTCTGACCTGTTCTGCTTGCACCAACGCTTGTCCGCAACTGGTCGATTATGACTCATATGTCGATATCAGGAGGAACATGATAGTAGGGGGGCCCCCTGCATCAGAGATACCCCACACAGTCCTCCAAGCAGTTTTGGCTGCGGAGGCCGAGGAGGATTCCGATTCGGACTTTATCTCCGTAGATGAATATCCGATTGATTCCAACATTGGCTACTACCCTGGTTGTGTTGATTACCTTGACCAAGAGATGATTTTCAGCCACTTGAACGAAGGATCGATGAACTTGGGCGATGCAACGACATCTGCATTCACGCTATTTGAAGAAATGGGAGAAGAGGTGACATACCTCGGCAGAGACTTCCTGAAGTGCTGTGGTCACGATCAAAAGTGGCAAGGCATGACTGAGGTGTTTGAGAAACTAAAGGCATACAACCAGAAGAAGTTGGGAGAGAGTGGGGTCGATACATTGGTGACTTCGTGTGCAGAATGCTTCAGGACTTTTGCTCTTGACTACGAACTAGATGAAATGAAGGTCATGCACACTACCGAATTCTTAATTGAAAGTGGATTTGATATGAATCTGAGTGCGGAAGAAGATGTCACAGTGACATTCCATGACCCCTGTAGGTTAGGAAGGCAAATGAACATCTATGACCAACCAAGAGACTTGATCTCGGGCGTAGAGGGAGTGAGCCTGGTTGAAATGGAGCATCATGGCGAAGATGCATTGTGCTGTGGAGTATCCAGCATGATGAGTTGTAATGAGAATAGTCGGGCCCTCAGGGTGCAACGTTTCGAAGAGGTGAATGCCACCGGAGCCGATATCATGCTGACATCATGCCCGAAGTGTGTTTCGCACTTTGAATGCCTGAAGTTCGAAGGTGATCCTAGGCATGATTTCGAGATTCTAGACGTTGTAAGTTTCCTAGCCAGGCAAGTTCAATCGGGCAAGTCCGATTAGCCGAAAGCTAACCATGCTGAATAGCTTGAGAGTATGGCATTTAACAAAATTCCAATAATTGTGAATTTTGCCACTCTGGAGTTCCGATACCCCAATGCTGTAAGCCAGATGAAAAATCCAATTAGTCCGCCGCAAGCAAATGATATCCAAGCTACCTCTGGAGTCAAGAATAGAACCATTGCTAACCAAATTAGGATGCCTTGCAAAAGCCCTAGTAGGGAAAGAGGGTCGAAATACCAAGGAGTATTTTCACTTTCCATGATGCTCGCAAAGAGTGCACGTCATCAATATGACTGGATTCACGACCGCATAATTGAGAACCGATGACCAACAGGGAGGGGTGTGACGGGCATTCCGGACCTAGAGGCGCGAAGGGCATCTCAACAGAAAAGGATCAGGATGATGCTCGATGCAATGAAGGCAGAGGACCAAGCCAAACTAAAGGGAGGCGAAAGCGCTGTTGCTTGGGTCAAAGAAGAGCAATGCATCGGATGCGACCAATGCACCATCGTATGCGATGATGATGCTATAGAATTGTACGATTCCCCATTAGCCAGTCCGATAATGGATATTGAAGTGAACAGAAAGGCCAAGATAATTCGTGAGGAGTGTACAGGGTGCCAGCTTTGTGTCTTGGCGTGCCCCACGGATGCGATACTGATGATTGACAGGTGATGTAATGGCTAGTGATGACCCAATTAGATTCGGCGCGGAATTTGGACCCAAAAGAACAGAAAGGACAACTGGAGTATCTCTATCGACGTTCAAGAACCTAGTCTGGGTTTCCAACTTGGGAGGTCTTATTCTATGTGCCATAGCACTAGAATTCATGATTACTGGCCAATTCCTCCTTGGCCTTGGATGTATGGTTGCAGGTGTCGCAATTGCCCTTTTCCCATCGAACTATGAGATTGTTGGGATGGAAGAGTCATTTGAAATGAAAGAGGGTTCTGAAAGTGAAGAAGTCCAATAGAGATTTGACGAATTCTCTCGTCGGTACTGAATTCCAGAAATTGGTCTGGAGAGAATTGTTGAAAATTCCCAGAGGGGAAGTCAGAACATACAAGGAGATAGCCATATCAATAGGCCGTCCTAATTCATCCAGAGCTGTGGCTAATGCATGTGCTAGAAACCCGTATGCACCGGATGTCCCTTGTCACAGAGTAATTCGCTCAAATGGGGAAATTGGAGGATACAGCTACCCTGGAGGCGTTTCCCTGAAGATCTCTTTGCTGGTAAATGAGGGTGCGATATTCCCTCGGTAACAAGATAGTCAGAAATAGACAATAAAAATTGCCAATGATGCAACTGATGCTATGACCCATGCCATGATGTAAGTAGACTGGCTCAACTCTCCGTTGTTCCCATCGCTCATGGCCCTTCGAGAGTAAAGAAGGCTGTAAATCTAACCCGGCTGACTACAGGAATGGATACATGATTACCAGTGCAGCCAGTGGTATCAGAATCATTGTTGCATTATCGTCTATGTACTTCAGAGAAGGCAATTCTCCCAAAACCGTAAATGGGGCCAGTACCAGTGCGGCTAACAGAGGCGTGCCGATCCATAAGTGGCAACCCAACCAAACAGTGAATGAGACCATTGTGCCAGCAACAATTGCTGCATTGAGGTCTTTCTTTATTCTCTTCACCTCGCCCATAACAGGATCCACAAAGGTCAATCCAAAAATCAGAGGAATACCATAAATCCCCCTCTCAATACCGGCTCCATCGCCCTCAGGGACGATTAGCAAGGCCAAGGCAACGGCTATTCCGCCCCATGCAAATGCGGAAATCTGTTCGGCCTCGTATTCCCTTTGGCCCACTACCACAATCCCCCACCTAAGTCTAATGATTTCTAATAACAGAATAATGATCACTATCACACTAACTAGTTCTCTTGAGGAGATTGATAGGTAATCACCCATTTGATCCCCCTTCGTGTAATAAAGAATGGGAATCAGTGACATTGCGACATGGGTGAACCTTCTGAATGCATGACCACCGAATCCACCCACTGAATGGCCAACATGATCGATGTCAAATGGAACTTCGGGCTCGGTCATGGCATCACCGGAGTCAACTCAGCAATCTGTCTAATGCCTCATCCAGTGTTATACTTCCGGTTTCTAAATCATCTAGCACGTCATCTAGCCCATCCGACATGATAAGCCGCGAGTCCCATATAGAAAGTAGTCTTTCAGTTATCCTTAGCCTGTTTCTCCAATCTGGTGAGGAGCATTTCTCAATTGCGACTACTAACTCCTCGACCCCCGATGAATTATGCGCTGAAACTAGATGTACTTCTGGGCGATTTTTATCGTTTCCTAATTCGAGCGAGGAACGAATTGAATCTGCTGCCCTTCTGGCACCTGGCTTATCTGACTTGTTGACTGCAATAATATCTGCGAGTTCTATGATGCCAGCCTTCTCGGCTTGTATGATGTCCCCCCTGTCAGGCCCATCAACCATCAGCACCCTATCGGCAAATGCAACTATTCTAGTCTCAGCCTGGCCAGATCCGACGGTCTCAATGATTATTCTTGACCATCCGCAGTAACAGAGTAAATCGGCCATTGGAGACAAGAGGTGGGAGACTCCCCCTGGGTGACCCCGTGTAGCTAGGGATCTGAAGAAAACTGCGTCCCCTGAATCGGCTGAATCCATCCTCATTCGGTCTGCAAGAAGGGCCCCCCCGCTTCTGGGCGATGAGGGATCTACTGCCAATACTGCTACCTTCTCGCCATTGTCCGCCCAGTACTCAACCAGTTTTCCAATTAGTGTGGACTTTCCCACTCCCGGAGGACCGGTGACTCCCAATGTCCAAGGCATCACCTCTGGCAGTCCCAGTAGTTCGCCCTCTTCAATTCTGGAGAGGAGCCTAGCTAGAGACCTACGATCGCCCGATAGAGCAGCCTCAATTTGCTCTCCCAGAGGCGTCACTCCCAACGCCATCCCGCCGACTGCCCGACACCTATTGGTTCGCCTTTCTCAATACGGTCATTACAAGCATCTAGGAAACTTAGAATTTCATCGGTTCGAGAGCCAGGTCCGAATATTGCCCTGACTCCCTGTTCAAAAACAAATTCTCTATCCCTATTGGGGATTATTCCCCCTGCGAAAACCATGACATCCCCAAGTCCTGCTTCACGGAGTCCATCACATATCTTTGGAATCAGAACGTCATGGGCACCCGATAGCGTAGAAAGACCGAGCGCCGATACATCCTCATCTGTGACGATACGGATAATCTCGGCAGGGGTCCTCCGTAAGCCTGTGTAGACGACTTCGTGACCACCGTCCCTCAGGGCCCGTGCAATTACCTTGGCCCCCCTATCGTGACCATCGAGACCGGGTTTTGCGACCACTATTCGCATACTGTCTTCACATCTGCGAGTTGGTGACATGTCTTCAAGCAACCGCAGTATCGATATTTTGTCGTACTTCACTCAGGAAGGCATATTGACGGCCTCGTCCGTAATGGTACTGTAATGCCTGCAGACGAAGCTCGGATCGAGGACCTCAGACGAAGAAAGGCCCAAGCTGAGGCTGGCGGGGGCCAAGCCAGGATTGCCGCTCAACATTCGAAGGGCAAGATGACTGCTAGAGAGAGAATTGGCCAGTTACTTGATGAGGGTTCTTTCATGGAGGTAGATCCCCTTGTAGAACACCGATGTAGGGACTTTGACATGGACAGGAATGTTATCCCCGGGGACGGAGTTGTGTGTGGTCACGGCACCATTGATGGGAGGACTGTGTACTGCTTCGCCCAAGATTTCACAGTTTATGGCGGATCTCTTGGAGAGATGCATGGCCTAAAAATATGCAAAATATTGGATATGGCACTAAAAACTGGTTCTCCAGTAATAGGGCTTAACGATAGTGGCGGGGCGAGAATACAGGAAGGAGTTGCAAGTCTAGGTTCGTATGCGGAGATTTTCTTCAGGAATGTTCGAGCTAGTGGCGTTATTCCGCAGATTTCAGTAATAATGGGCCCATGTGCTGGTGGTGCGGTATATTCTCCTGCGATTACAGACTTCGTTGTAATGGTTGACAAGACATCTCACATGTTCATAACTGGGCCGGAGGTCATCAAAACGGTCACAAACGAGGAAGTTAGTTTCGAAGACCTAGGGGGTGCGAGCACTCATGCTAGCAGATCTGGAGTAACTCACTTCACTACGGAAGATGACCAAGAGGCAATTGACGTTGTTAGGGAGTTAGTTGGACTATTGCCGTCAAACAATCTGGAGAAGCCAGTCCCACTTCCAACATCCGATCCAGTGGAGAGAGTGAGTGAGGAATTACAGGATCTGGTTCCAGATGATCCGAAGAAACCCTATGACATCATGACTGCAGTGACTGAGGTAGTAGATGATGGGGCATTCCTAGAGGTGCAGCAGGACTTCGCAAGAAACATCGTGGTTGGTTTTGGAAGGCTGGGCGGCCATACCGTTGGTGTCGTGGCAAATCAACCCGAAGTTCTAGCGGGTTGCTTAGACATTGATGCATCAGTCAAGGCTGCAAGATTCGTTAGATTCTGTGATGCTTTCAATATACCTTTACTCACGTTCGTAGATGTTCCCGGTTTCTTGCCCGGAGCGAGCCAAGAATGGGGCGGAATAATTAGACACGGGGCGAAGTTACTCTATGCGTATGCGGAAGCGACCGTGCCGAAACTTACAGTAATTACAAGAAAGGCATATGGTGGTGCCTACGACGTCATGTCTTCAAAGCATATCAGAGGCGACTACAACGTAGGTTGGCCTACTGCACAGCTAGCTGTTATGGGAGCAGAGGGGGCAGTTCAGATTATTCACAAAAGGAGGATTGAGTCATCTGGCAATCCCGAACAAGAGAGAGGGAGGCTCGTCGATGACTACACAGAGACGTTTGCAAATCCATACAGGGCCGCTGCCCTCGGCTACCTGGATGATGTCATCCAACCCAGGGAGACAAGAATGGTGATGTCGAAAGCACTTGGTGCACTTCTAGAGAAGGAAGAGATTAGACCTGCTCGAAAACACGGCAACATCCCACTGTGAGGTGAAAAATGACTCCGGAACAAGATGAACAAAAGCTTCTCGCGGCTGCAATTATGGCAGTGATTCATTCAATGGAGGGCGGTGATGCAATCGCCCCCTCTTCCTCTAGGGCAAAGGGAGATTCATGGTCCATGGACCACAGAAGAGTTCTCATCGGAAGAAGAAACCTGTTCCGGGCAAGAAGTAGAAGAAGCACGACTAGGTGATTTGATGTCCGAAAAAAGGAAGGTCACGGTTGATGGGGAAGAGTTTGAAGTTATGATCGAGAAAGAAGGAGAGTCGTGGATTGTCCAGGTGGGGGGAAAGACATTCACAATAGAAATGGGAGAAAATCCCAATAGGGGAAAGGGTGTAAGAAAACCCAGAAATTCAAGAAAGGGGAAGGTCTCTGGAGTTGTTTCATCGCCCATACCTGGAAAGATTGTGTCCGTCAACATATCAGAAGGCGATGAGGTTAGCGAAGGTGATGTCATCATGGTGCTCGAAGCAATGAAAATGCAGAATGAAATTCAGGCACCCATTGGAGGGGTAGTTACTGAATTGAATTGTTCACCTGGAGAGACGATTGAGGCTAATTCCCCCCTCATTGTAATCGATCCCGGAGAGGATGGGGGTTGAACATATGTATTCAATAGTGAATATACTGGGGGAGTGTTGTGCCGACCTGTGATTACCCCGGATGTAAAGTCGAGGGTACGAAGGTTAGCAGACTTTCTCCCGAGGGTTTCCTAGTAGCTACTGGAAACAAGGCCTACTCATTCAGGGAGGCATACAAGAGATTTCACTACTGCGGGGAACATCACGATGAATTGATGAAGTCAGTTTGGAATAGGGTTAGGTCAACGGATGGCAAAGGGGATGATCATGTTGCCCCGACTGCTATTTGACTAAATTAGACCGAGTGCGTCCTCGATCCTATTCAATTCGGGACCGGTCGATCCTTCTCCAACCATGGCGTGATTATCACTAGCCGTACATCCCGCTCCTACGAATGGGGATCCGAAGCTAACGGTGCCAACCATCAATGGGACCCCTAGTGCGTCTTCTATCACACGAGCCTCTCCGGCTGTAATGTCAGGATGTGCCAGGACCCCATTTGAGTTGGCGACCAGCATGCTACCAACCGTGTCATGGTTAGCCACCTTGCTTCTAACAGCATTAACCCCCAGTACCTCGCCTATCATGTCGGAGCCATTTGGCCCAGGGGGTATCACAGGACTCACTACGGCCCCAATGTCATTACACTCGACTAGGTTTCCAGCGGCATTTACCCCGCTCTGCATCACAACCACATCTCCAAAACTAGTCAATTCGTCCAATTCAGCCTCTGTAGCTATGTCAGCAACAGCGATCCCCTTTCTATTCCCCTTTAGTAAACTGCCAATCAAAGAAGAGCCGCCTACCATGAATGGGTACATTTCCAATTCGAATGAAGATTGTAGCTCATGTTTAGCATCTTCACTCAGGGAGTGAGGGTGAAACAAAACATCGCCGACAACAGACAGGTAGACACCTACTTGGCTGTGTCCAAGAACGTCGCCTGTTGATATCCCCATGCCGATCCCTGAGATTCCTGACCGTTGAGGTACTTGTGACTCTTACTGTTTCGAGTTGCGGGGTCCAGGACGCCCCAGATAGTTAACCGGGGCGCCCCGGGGTGAAGTAAAGAGGCACAGCGACGAACGTTCCCGTGGGCTCTCGCACCACAGTACAGGAATCGACGCAGATGGGCTTGACTTCCGGGTTCGAAATGGGACCGGGTATTTCCCCATCGCTATGGCCGTGCACAACTTTTCTTCGAATGTGAATTGATATGCTTGATTGAACAGAGGCCCATACAGGGCTTAATATGTGAATTCTTGATGCTCGGGGGATTAGTGCAGCTGGGCTGAACACCTCGGTCGAAACCTCGGTGCTTACACCCGCTGTCTATCAATCTCGTCTTTTACGAGTCCCCTGAGGTGCCTCGTCTTTCGGGCGACTTCGAGCTTAGATGCTTTCAGCTCTTATCCGCATGGAGCGTGGCTACCCAGCATTGCCTTGTCAGACAACTGGTAAACTAGTGGCTCCGAGCCCTCGTTCCTCTCGTACTAAAGGGCCCTTCCGATCAGGCACCTGATACGCCTCAACCACAAAGCAACAAACCTGTCTCACGACGGTCTAAACCCATCTCACGATCCCCTTTAATGGGCGAACAACCCCACCCTTCCCAGC
>Ga0208410_1000029_pt1 | contig 71857 bp, 55 predicted proteins | sample ETN02SmetaG_3_FD_185787 | JGI IMG/M metagenome (GOLD analysis project Ga0208410, IMG submission 185787) | Marine microbial and viral communities from oxygen minimum zone, Eastern Pacific Ocean - ETNP2014F10-02SV257 (SPAdes) (version 2) | ecosystem: Environmental > Aquatic > Marine > Oceanic ... | reverse complement strand
GATCGATCGATCGAGTCGAGTCGAGACTCGACGAGGCCGGCCGGGCGCGCGGCCCCCTAAACGACGAGTCGTGACCCATAACGGTACCATCCCCATCCCGGCCACCGACCGCGCGGCGACGTCGTCGGATCACGCGCGATCTCGCGATTCGATCGCGCGCGCGAGAGGGTCCATGTACGTCGTATTCGAACACGTCCGAGGACGATGAAACGCGAGAATGAATACACACGGAAAAATGCGTGGCATGTCCACAAAAAAAACCACACCCACACCCGGCCCGGCGATACCTCAATCGACGGGTCATGACTCGTGAACGACCCCCCCACCACACCCCCTCGCGGCGCTCGACGTCCCCTCGTCCTCCGACACTTCCCGCCTCGACGTCTTCGATGATGATGATGTCCAGCGTTTTCGCGTCGTCCGTCGTCGCGCCGTCCGTCGTCGCCCCGCGCGCGCGAAGCGCTAAGCGCGCGAGCGTCGCGGTGCGCGCGTCGAGTGAACACAAAGACGCCACGCGTCGCGAAGCGATGAGCCTCGTCGCGGTACGTGTGTTTTTTTGGAACGTCGAATGCGTCGCGTGGAAATGATGGATGGATGGATGGATGGATGCACAGTCGCGGGGATCGCGCGGATCGAGCGCGCGGGGGATGAATGCGCGCGAGTGGGGTGTGCGCGAGGGTGATGAACGCGCGTCGGGGTGATGAGGGATGCGGGGAATTTGTGTGCGCGTCGTGGACGGTCGCGCGCGCGCGGTGTTCGATCGGTGTCGCGCGTGTGCGCATCATCATCATCGTCGATCCGACCGCGCGCGCGCCCCGGGGCTTTCGGGGAATGCGGGCGCTGGATGACGCGCGAGCGATGGAACGCGACGACCGACTGACGAGACGCGACGGGTGTACGATACAGGGCGTCGCCACGCTCGCGGCGGCCAAGCCGTCCTTCGCGGCGTACGGTGAATCCGCCAACGTTTTCGGTGGCATCTCCAACCCGACGGGTGCGCGCGATACGATCGATATCGCGCTCGAGATAGATAGCGTTTGGGTGGATGCGAATGAATGCGAATGAATGAACGCGAAGGAACGAAGAGACGCGCGGGACGCGGGACGCGGCGTGGAATGGGTGACATGGGGAAAGAAAACGACGCGTGGAAATGGAAAAGCGCGCGCGGTGGTGACGCGCGGATGGATGGAAGACTGACGAGACGAATGCGTCGCGCGCGCCGTCGTTTGAAATAGGTTTCGTTCCGTACGCGGGCGACGGGTACGCGTTTTTGTTGCCGTCCAAGTACAACCCGTCCAAGGAACGCCCGTTCCCGAACCAAGATTGCTACTTCGAGGATAACTTTGACCAAGTGACCAACATTTCGGTCATCGTCGAAAAGTCGAACAAGGGTTCCATCGACGGCTTCGGCAAGCCGGAGGCGTTTTTGGAACAGCTCGGCTACTTGCTCGGCGTGCAATCCTACTCTGGCCAAACTCGCTCCGAGGGTGGTTTCGCCGCGAACAAGGTGTCCAACGCCTCCGTTCTCGACGTCAGCACGCGCTCGGCGAAGGGTAAGACGTACTACGAATACGAAATTCTCACCCGCACCGCGGATGGCGACGAGGGCGGACGCCACCAGTTGATCTCCGCCACGGTGAGCGACGGTAACCTCTACATTATGAAGCTCCAATCCGGCGACAAGCGTTGGTTCAAGGGTCAAGAGCGTGATCTTCGCACCGCCCGCGGTTCTTTCACCGTCGCCTAAGCGTCTCTCCGTATAGACGACGCACTAGCCGAGCGCCGCGAGGAGTCGACCGAGCGCGCGTTGTGAAAAAAGCACGAAGTCATTACACTCTCATCCTTTCTTCCTTCCTTTCTTCATGATCATCGCCCCGCACTCCTCCTCTCGCGCGTCGAGGAGTCGAAACGAACGACATTCCGTTCGTTCGCGCATGCGTTCGCTCGCGCGCGCGTCCTCGACGGACGTCCTCGCGCGAATCTCTCGAGCCTCCTCGACCTCGAGCTCGAACGCGCGTCTGTTGGATTCCATCCTCGAACGCGCCTCGCGCGCGATACCGCGAGACGACGTCGACGGTGAGCCGTCGACGACGTCCGCGCGCACGTTTGCCGTCGGTCTGTCGGGTGGTGTCGACAGCGCGATCGCCGCGTGGGCGCTGAAACGAACGGGCGCGCGCGTCGTGGGGACGCTGGCGCGAAATTGGGACGAGGCGAACGAGGACGACGGGGACGAGCGCGAGTGCGCGTACGTCGAGGACAGGAAGAGCGCGCGCGAGTGCGCGGAAACGTTGGGATTGGATGATTTCGTCGAGGTGGATTTTCGACGAGAGTATTGGTTGGACGTGTTCGAACCGTACGTGGAGGCGTTCGAGAGCGGCGCGACGCCGAATCCGGATTTGGAGTGTAACCGACGGGTGAAATTCGGCGCGTTGTTACGACGCGCGACGGAGACGATGGGGGCGACGTATCTCGCCACGGGACACTACGCGAGGATCGATCGAACGCGCGGTGGGGTGAGATTGATGCGGGGGGTGGATGCGAGCAAGGATCAATCGTATTTTTTAGCGTCGGTGTCGGCGGAGGCGTTGACGCGCGCGTGTTTTCCTCTGGGAGAGACGCTCAAGACGGAGGTTCGTGACGCCGCGCGCGCGCTGAGATTACCGTGCGCCGAGCGTCGATCGAGCGCGGGGATATGTTTCATCGGTAGGAAACCGTTCGGGAATTTCATAAGTGAATACATTGAACCGAAACGCGGCGCGTTCGTCGACGTGGAGACGGGACGAGACGTTCCGGGCGCGCCGCCGCATCGAGGGTCGGCGGCGTACACGGTGGGACAGCGCGCGAAGATCGGTGGGGCGTCTAAACCTTGGTTCGTCGTCGGGAAAGACGCCGGGACGAACGTGGTGTACGTCGCGAGCGGGGCGGACCACGACGCGTTGTTTTCCACGACGTGCGCGGTGACGGATGCGTTTTGGGTCTCGGGCGCGCGCCCGCGCGGCGTCGACGTCGGCGCGCGTTTACTCGCCAAGACGCGCTACGCGTCGCCGTTGACCCCGGTCATCGTTCGTTCGACGTCCACGACCGACGAACCGATGATTCCATCGAGGTATTCATCGTCGTATCGATCGAGAGAGTCGTCTTCGTCGTCTTCGTCTTCGCTCGTCGTAGATTTTCTTCATCCCGAGCGCGCCGTCACTCCGGGACAAGCGCTCGTGCTCTACGACGGCGACGTCTGTCTCGGCGGCGGCATCGTCGAACGCGTCGGTCCATCGCTCTTCGAATCGAACGCGCGCGCGTAGGCGGATACATAGACGGATACACGGACGGTTCGGCGCGCGAGCGACGGCGGTTAATTTTAGGCCACTTCACCATTGACACGACCGCACTCTTCACCATGCCGCCCGTCCTCGACCACATCTTCGAGTTCGTCGGTCGATACGTCGTCTCGTCGCGAAGCAAGACGCGCTTTTTCCACGAGGGATGGGGCGACCTCGCCCTCGCGCGCGACGTCTCGAGACGGTCGCGGGCGTACTTTGCGCCCGATGGGAACGGGGACGACGAGTGCATCAAATCCGCGCGCGCCCATCGCGCTCGAGGCGTCGATATACGCTGGAGCGCGGTGACGACGGCGGAGAGTGGATACGGACGTAATATTCTACGTCAGGACGCCGCGTTTGAGTCCCCGTTCGCGGATTCATTGCCCGAAGAGAGTCGTTTGGTTCGGTTCGCGAGACTTCGTCCCGACGACGCGGCGACGACGACGGGACGCGAGACGGACGCCATCGCGCGCACGAGACGCATCGCCGTCTTGTTACCGTGCACCGGGGACGTCGATGAATGGTTTCGACGATCGATCGCTCGAGATTTACTCGCGAAGGGCGTCGAGTGCGTCATTCCGACCATCGCGTATTACGGAGCGCGTAAACCAGAGGCGCAGTGGCGACACGTCTTGCGTAGCGTCGCCGAGGCGAAGATTCAATTGAGCGTCACGCCAGTGGAGATGATGCTGTTATCGCGCGCGTTGATGCGCGAGGCCGAAGACGACGGTTTCGTCGTCGAGTTGTGTCTGGCGGGCGTGTCGCTCGGTGGAACGATGAGCGCGACGGCGGCGTGCGCGTTGGCGGCGGCGCGCGCGGCGAGCCGAGACGAGCCGTCGACGTCGAGCGTCGTCGGCGTGTGTTGCATCGCCTCCGGCGCGGATTGCACGCCATACGTCGACGGATCGATCGAGACGCGTTTAGCGTGGGACGTGTTGCGCGAAACCTTGGACGATGAAGACGAGGAGGAGCGTCCCGCGAGCAAGGCGCGCGCGAGGGACGCCCTCTTGCGCGTCATGGAGGACCTCGACATCGATCATCTTCTCGTCGAATCTTCCGTGCGATCCGCCGTGTGCCTCACCGCGAGAGACGATCGATTCATCGGTGCGAAATCCAACGAAAAAATAGCCGTCGCGTTGCGACGAATGACGACGGACGCGAGCGGGTTTCATCGAGAAGACGTCGACGGCGGACATTTACAATTTCTCTTTGGATCGAAACACGTCATCGCGCCGTCGATTACGCGCGCGTTTGATTTGATTCGGCGCGAGTAGTGCGGCACAGTGGGATGTAAGAGTGAAAAAAGAATGTATGTATGTATGTTACACGACGCTCACTCGGAGAATCGACCGAGGGCGACGACGAAGCCGAGGGCGACGCGTCCGAGCCATTTTCGTTTTCGGCCCGGCGCCGGCGCCGCCTCGGCGCCGCTGGCCTCTTCCTCACTCGATTCCTCCGCGCGTCTCGACGGTAAAGACGCCGCGTTCGGATCGACGAGTTCCGAGAGAACTTTTAAGAATTTACTCACCCGTCTTCGTATTCTCTGGCGCTTATTCAGACCGTCTCGGCCGCTGAATCGATACTCTCGACTCGCGTCCGTCGGGGCAAAGTGTAAATCCGCGCCGCCGCTCGCGAGGGGCGGTGAACCCGCGCGCGATTCGCTCTCGTCGTCGCTCTGCGGCACGCTCGTTCGACCCGTGGTGAAAGATCGCGCGTGCGGCACCTCGTGCGTCACCGGTGGTTCGGGAATCGCGTCGTATCCCTTCATGCGCGCGTTTTCTCGCACGCGGCGTTGCAATTCGCGATGAAACGTCGACATATAACCGTCCAATCCTTTCGCCGCTGCCATGTGCGCCAAGCGCGGTGGCACGCCCGGATCTTCGTAATATATGGACACGTATTGACTCCCGTTCACCTCGTCGTTCCTTCCGACCATGATGGCGCTGTACAGAGACTTGACGTCGACGGCTCGCGATCCCATCATGCGTTGGAGCTTCGTTTTTGCCGCCACCGCCGACGGCGCGCGGAGCGCGTCTCGACAGATGCACGTCACCGTATCGTTCACTTTATCCCTCCACATCCGCCTCGCGACGGTGTAATCGCGAGGCGCCATGAGAGAAGGGTACTTTAACCGCCAATACACGACGTCCTGCGCCGTAAAGTCTTTCCCGTGTGGATCCTCGCGCTCGACGCACGTGGGATGCAGCGTCGTCTTGTCCCACTGTTGTCGTCCCAACAAATCCGTCTGCGCGTCGAACAACACCTCCACGGGCACGCCCGCCGCGAGAACTTCGGTGCGAAACTTGGCTAACCCTCGCTTCATCATCCGTTTATCCTCCGCGGAGACGCCGCGAAGCATTCTGTACGTGCAACATCCCGCGCGTCCCGTGGCGATGACGTCCCATTCGCCCTCGTCGTTCGCCACCGCCGCAGCGAACGATTCGTAATCCTTCGTCGTCACCGCGTCTCGAACATCCTCGGCTAAATCTTTTGGACCGTCTCGAGCGGCGATCTCGTCGTCCCATCCCACGTCGACGGCGCGTCGAGTCACGCCCGCGTACAGCGCGCCGCACGTCCACACCGGCGCGCGCACCGCCGTCACTACGGCCCATCGAAGCGCGCTGAAGAAGAGTTTAACGGCCAACAGCGCCACTCTATCCGGTGGTGGCGTGTTTTGGTCCATGCGTAACCCTATAAAAATGGCTTTATACACCAGAGAGACGGTCCACATCCCGAGCACGCACAGCGACATGCCGCGTCCCGTCATGGCGCCTCTCGCCACGCGAAGACCCATCACGCCCGTCGTCGTCGCGCACGCGCTCTCCCACCAACTCAGCGTCGCTTCGACCTCACTACTCGATTTCCCACCGCCATCGCGCGTCCATTCGCTCGAGCGTCGCGCGCGTCGACGCGCGCGAGACCGAGACGTCGACGTCTCCAGCCGCCCTCGTCCGGGCTCGGCGCTATCCTCGACCTCCATCGCGCCCTCTCGCGCCCTCTCGCGTCGACGCATGGCGTCTGCGATGGGAAACACTTTTCCAGTTCACCTCTCGCGCGCGCGAGACGAACGGGGAGACCACGGGCGAAGCTCGACGATGGGCGTCGATGGGCACCGGCGCCTCGTCAGCACTCGCTCGCGCGACGCGCCCGCGCGTCTCGACGCTCGCTCGAGCGCTCGCGCGCCTCGACGAGGGCGCGACGCGACGCGCGAACGTTCGCGTGACCGCCACCGCGCGTCCTCGGCCTCGCGAGCGACGCGCGCGCGCGTGTGCGGACGAGGGCGAGGACACCATGGTGTCTCGGTGGTCGCGCGCCCTTTTCGCGGAGGAAAACGCGCGGGACGACGAACCGGGGACGACGACGCGCGACGGTGAGACTTTGAAGGCGAGAGAGGGTGAAAATACACGACGCGCGCGACGCTACATCATCAGTAATCGTCGAAATTCTTGATGTTTTTCCCGGCGCGACGCGATGATTTTTTTTCGCTCGTTTGCTTTTTGTCGGCGAGCCGCCGCTTGTTGCCCTTTTCCACGTTGGCTCGTAACTTTTTCTTTTTCTTCTTGTCCGACTTGTTCCCCGGAAGCTTGGCGGCGCGATTAATGTACGATTGTAACTTTTCGAGCGCGTCGTCGACGTTTTTACTCTGCGTGCGGTGTCGAGTGCTGTTGACGACGAGCTCGCCGTCGTTGTTCATTCGATTCTTCTCCGCGACGACCAAACGATCGGCGCACCATCGCGGTAACCACCCCGCGGCGACCGCACCGTCGACGTTCAATCGCATGTCCACCTTAGTATTCACCTTGTTGACGTTTTGCCCTCCCGCACCGCCGGATCTCGCGAACGAAATCGTCACGTCGTCCTTGGTCACCCGTCTCGGCGGCGTCGTGTCGACGCCCTTGGGCGGGAGCGGTAACTCATCTCGAACTCGCGGACCACCGACGCCACGAAGCGCATCCTTATGCGCGGACGCGTCTCGAACCTTCCCTCCGCCCTCCTCGTCCTCGTCCTCGTCCTCGTCCTCGTCCTCGTCGAAATCGTCGTCGTCGGCCCACGGGTTTTCGTCCTCGTCGAAATCGTCGTCGTACAGGTCATCCATCCATCGACCCGCGCGCGCGGTCGTCGTCGCCGTCGCCGCGCCTCTCCCCCCCATCGACGCGTTCCTCGCGCGCGAGACCCTTTCCCGCGCCTCCGCGGACCGATGCGCGTCGCGCGTCGCCGCGCACGCGCGCGAATGTCTTCCCGATGGGGACGACGCACGGGACGCCCTCGTCGTCGTCGTCACCGCGCGCGCGAGCGAGGACGCGCGGGACATCGTCCGCGACGCCCCCTGCGTCGTCGTCGTCGCGTTCGCGCCGTGCGCGAGCGCGCGCGACGCCGCTCGCGCGAACATGATGCGCGTCGAATGCGAAATGGGCGTCAGACACTGGCGCGCGCGCACTCGCGCGCGCGATCGACCACCTCGCGCGTGCGCTCGCGCGCATGTCGAGAACGCTCTTCCGCGCGTATTCGCGCGCGTGCGCGTCCGCGTCTCGCGCCGTCGCGCGCGCGCGCGGTGATTCCCATAATCGTTTCGCCACCGCGAGCGAACGCGCGTCGTCGCCTTCGCGCGACGCCGATGGAGACCGCGTAGACGACGAGAACGTCGAGGAGAGAATGCTCGCGAACGCGCGCGCGGAGACGTCGCGCGCGCGCGACGACGCGCGACTCGCTCGGTCGCGGGTGACGTTCGAGGAGGAGGTGCTCCCGGCGTTGCGGCGGTTTTTCGACGCGCGGGGACATTTGAACGTCCCACGCGCGTACGTCGTGCCGGAAGACGCCGGACCGCGACTGGCTGGGTTTCGTTTGGGTGATCGCGTCGATCGCATGCGGACGAGAGGGGATTACGTGAGAGGGAGCGAGGAGAGGATGCGCGCGTTGGACGCCGTCGGCGAAGCCGCCGGGGAGACCTTCGCGTGGGACGACGAGGATTGGGTGTTTTATAAACAGGTGATTCCGTGTCTGCGATATTACGTCAAGGCGCACGAACACGCGAACGTGCCGATGGCGTATCGCACGCCGGAATCGGCGGAGATGTACGAGTCGACGAACGCGTTGAAACCGTATAATTTCGGTTTCGCATTGGGAAAACGCGTCAACGATATTCGAGCCAAGGGAACGTTCATCGAGGGACGTCCCGATCGATACGACGCGCTGTGTAACATGGAATTCGTGTGGGACGACGATGATTATAAGTGGTGGTCGAAGATTGTGCCGGCGTTGGAGTTGTTTCGATCGATGCACGGGCATTTGAACGTTCCGGCGCGCTTCGTCTTGGGCGAACGCGTCGAGTGTCCCGTCGGCGCGCACGATCCCGTGCACGTGCGAAAAAATCTACAGGGCGTCGACGTGGGAAGCGTGGTGGCGCAATTGCGTCGCCTGCGAACGACGGAGAACGAGAAGAAGCGATTATCGCCGAGTCGCGTGCGACAACTTGACCGGATGGGATTTTTATGGGACGAGCGCGATTACGAGTTTCGATGTCGCACGCTCCCCGCGATTCGACACGTGACGATGACGTACGGTTCGCTTCCCAAAGCGTCGATGTTTCGTCCAAACCTCGAGTACATCCTTCGCAAAAACGCTCCCAAGACGATATTCGACTACCCGATCGTGCACAGGCTGTTACGACTCGAATCCGGAGCGTTCGCCTTCGGCTCGTCGACGCCGGAGGACGCCGTCGCCGACGTCATCCAAGCCTTCAAATTCGGTCGACAGGCGTACGACAGGACCACCGACCCGGCCGCCGATCCAAACTACGAGAGCACCAGGGATCACTACGCCCTGTGGCTGCGACGTTTCTATTCCATGCGAACCCGGTTCGAGAGACGCCGCCGAGACGCCTCCGAAACCGCCGCCGACGACGTCCCGGACGACGTCCCGGACGACCATCTCGTCCACGACATCGAGAACGCGGCGAAACAGTGACCACCCATGGACAGACACCCACCGATACCCCCTGTGATGCCACCCGTAGACGTAGCCGCCCGAATTCGGTCCCCGCGCGCGCGTCCCGCCGCGCGTCCCCGTCGCCGCGTCTTGGTGTTGCGCGCGTGGATCTTCGACCGCACACGTCGTCGCGCGCTCGCGCCGCGCGCGATTCGAGACGGACGGACGCGCGAACGTTCGAACTCTCGATTTCGCGCGCGCGATCGACGCGCGAAGGTCTCGAATCGTCGCGCGCGCGCGCGATACGATTCCGCGCTCGGGTGACGAAAAATCATAAAAAATCATCATGACGGACGCCGGTGACGCCGTCGAGACGAGCGGATGGTTCTGCGTTCTCGCCCTCACGCACGCGCCGATGATGATCTTTCTCCTCTACGCCGCGCTGACCGTCTTCGAGCGGGCGCTGGGGAGTAAACGAGGACGAACGCGGGAGACGATGCCGCCGCGGGAGGCGACGCCGCGCGTCTGCGTGCAGATACCCACGTATAACGAACGAGCGTGCGCGAAACGGGCGATCGACGCGGCGTGTGCCCTGCGATGGCCGCGAGAGTCGTTTGAGGTGCAGGTGTTGGACGACAGCGACGATGGGACGGAGGATATTGTCGAGGCGGCGTGCGCGGAGTGGCGAGAACGCGGGACGACGTGCGACGCGTTGTGGATGAGCAGTCTGTTGCGAGGGAAGAGGCGACAGACCAAGGCGGTGGCGTTGGAGCATGGAAGAGCGAGGACGTCGGCGGATTTGATCGTCGTCATGGACGCGGACGCGGTGGTTGAGGAGGATTATTTAGAGAAGATGGTGCCGTATTTTTACGACGAACGGGGCGAGCGGACGAGCGACGTGGCGGTGGTGCAACCGGCGTTGGCGTTCGCTAACGCGTCTAAAAACTTTTTAACGATGCATCAGGCGTTTAAGATGGAGGCGGACGCCATCGTGGGGAATCGGGCGCACATTCGAGCGTTCGGGTGCGTGATGCGCACGGGCGGCGCGGCGATGTGGAGCGCCGCCGCGTTGCGAGGCGTCGGAGGGTGGGATGAAAATTTATTATGTCTAGAGGGCACGGACATGTCCATTCGAACGCGCATGGCTGGGTACAGCGGGAAAGCGGCCGCGAACGTCGTCGTGTTCACCGAGTTGCCGTCCACGCTGAGCGCGTTCAAGAGTCAGCAGATGCGTTGGATTTGGGCGTGGGCGCACTTGGCCAAGAGACACGCACTCGCCGTCGCGTTCAATTCGTACAGCGGCGTGCCCGGGACGTTCGCCCGCGCGTGGTTCGCGCTCGCGCTCCTACGACCGGCGCAGTGGGTGCTCCTCGCGGTGTGGGTGCTGATGCTTCCGCGACTCGTCGCGGAGGGCGTGTGGCTCGGAAACGCCGACTACGTCGCTCGGGGCGCGGCGTGGCTGTACGCGTTGCCCCTGGCGTTGATTTTGAAGGCGGACACGTTCGCGGTGAGCGACGTTGAGAGCAAGGTGATGTCACCGCCGAAATCCACGGGCGAGGCGGTGAGCACCGCGCGAGCGACGGCGAAAAAGTTGAGTTGGATATTCCCGCACGCGTGCGTCTCTCTGGGGATGATCGGAGTCTATTGCACCGGATACGCGCGAGGAATTTTGGGGTCGACGCACCCGAAACGCGACGCTCCCGTGAGTCAGCTTCGAACGCCGAAACTCGGAAGCGGCGACGTCGAACTGAGCGACGCCGATCGAGGCGCGGACGAGACGTCGTGCACGAAGAGCGAGATGTGGCAGTTGATTTTCGAGCTCGGTTTCGTCGTCGCCGTCGCGCACGCGTCGGCGCAGCTCATGCGCGGGGGCATCGCGGGCGGTTCCACGGAGACGTCGATTCCGCTCGTCTCCGTCCTCGGATTCGTCGTCGCCGGATGTTCCATGTACGTCGCCGCGGGGAGTTGGGACGACAAGTGCGGGCCGAGAAGCGGCGACCGGATCCGTCGAGCCGCCGCGACGGCGCATCCCGAGGAACGCGCGGGTCTGTTATCCGCGCACTCGTCCAACGGCAGGCCGTCATCGACGCGCGGTACCGTTCCCGTTTCCATGCGCGTGCGCCAGTCGGACGGACGATACGGCACGGAACACGCCGACATCGAAAACGCGTGTTTGGAGAGCAATTTCACGATTGCAGAGGAGCTCTCGCTCGAGGACGTCGCCGCGCCGCCGCTCGCGACGGCGCGTGAGACGAGCAAGGCTATCAAAAAGTACAAAAAGATGCGAGACAACGGTTTCGATCTCGAAAATTTCAGCGAGTACGCGCAGAGCGACGCGACGAGCGTCATGAGCGAGCAGGCGCCGTCGCACGTGAATTTCGGTTCGTACCGCGCCAACTCAAACGACGATTTCCACTCGGAATCCGGGTTTGAGGTCGAACGAGACGACGCGCGTTCGGTGGACACGGAAGGTCGTGACCGCGCGGCGTTGGCGCACGCGGTTCAGGTGGATCGCGAGGCGCAACACCGCGCCAAAGCGCTTCGAATGGCAAATCTTCGCGTCAACACGACGAACAAGCATCAACGAAATCCCCCGGGATGGACTCGACCCCCGCGCTCGCCGAGCAGTCGTCCCGGGTCGACGGAATCCTCACCCCTCGCGCGTTCACCGTCAAGACGCATCGGTTCACCGCCAAAGGTGGAGGCATCGGATTGGGTGGACTCGCCGATTGTCGAATCGCCGACGGCGACGGCGGCGAACGAAAACGCCGCGCGCGTGTACAATTTGTGAAATCACTAGTACCCTATAAAAAGCAGCTACACTCTACTATCCATCATCACACGTTCCCGTTCCCGTTCCCGTTCTCCTCCCTCGCCCTCGCCCGTCGCACGCGCTCGAAATGTAACAATCGTAACATCGCGTTCACCTCGGCGTACTCGGACCGCGGCGCCGTCGTCCCCGCGCTCTCCGCGTCCCTCTCCGCCCCCGTGTTCAATCGTTTCACCGCCCGACCGAGCGCATCGACGTCCGCGTCCTCCTCGTCCGCATCCACGGTCGCGATCGGCGTCGACACCGCCGCCAGACGCGTCGACGCGCGTCTTTTCGTCGCCATGCGAAGAAATCGAAGAAATCGAATGAATGAATGAATCGAATGAATCGATGAATCTCGACGCCCGCGCGCCCTGAGATTCGTCTCGAACGCCGCGGAAACGCGAGACGATCTCCACGCCCGCCCCTCGACGCGACACCGGAGACTCGTGCGCGCGCGCGACGCACTGGCGCGTCGACACATCGCGCCGCATCGTCAAATTTCATGCCCGGTGGAAAACGAAAGAAACCGAAGCGCGCCGACGCGCCCAAGAGCGGCACGGGCGCGACGCGCGGCGCGTTCGGTAAAAACACCACCGCTCGACACAAATCCACCACCCTCGTCTTCGGGGAGGCGACGTTCGACGACGAAAAGCGAAAACAATGGGTCACCGGGTATCGCAAACGAAAAACGGCGCGACGGAAACAAGCGGCGCACGACGCGGAGACGCGCGCGCGCAAGGAGCGCGCGCTCGCGAGGAAAGAGCGACGAGAGGCGGAGAAGACGGCGTTGGGGTTGGTGGACGCACCGAGCGGTGAGGGTGATGGGGACGGGGTGACCGAGGGCGGGGACGCGCGAGGGACTTCGGAGGCGTTCGCGAGCGGCGTCGTCGTCACCGTCGTCGAGGGATTCGGTCGCGAGGAGGAGACGTAGAGCGGCGCGGGAGATTGTATTTGTTTTTGTATGTATGATGCGGTGTGTGTTCGTTCGTTCGCGGTTTCGTGCGTCGGTTCGGTCGTCGTCCCGTCGTCCCGTCGGTTCGCGGCGCGCGCGCGCGCGGCACACCTCGGCGGTTCGCGCGATGCGCGCCGAACGACCGATGCCTCGTCGCGGCGCGCGTCGAACTCTCGTCGCCGCGCTCGCGGTTTCGTGCGTCGGTGCGTGCGAGTCGCATTCTCGTCGGTATCGGTCGCGAACCGAACGGAATCGAATCGAAATCGAATCGAAATCAATCGAAATCACAATTAATCGAATGATGCGCGGGGACGCGTCGAGATTGGCGGGATGCGCGACGCGTCGACGCGCGCGCCCGTTCGCGTGCGTTTCACTGACCCTCTGCGTGCGCGTGTTCGTTCGTCGTAGGTCTCACCGCGAGCGCCGCGCCGGTGCCCGCCGTGAACGCCTCGGGCGTGTTCAACACCAACGGGTTGACGTGTCCCGAGACGGAGGTCGAGTGCGAGCGATGTCCCGCGCCGCTGAACACCGGACCGTTTCACGCGCCGGTGAATCTCACGGGTGTACGTGTGATCGGGTGTCGATACCGCGCGGACGTGTGCGACGCGCTGCGAGAGGAGACCAAGGCGTGTAAGAGACACGCGCGGTCGCTGTGCGCCGAGCGAGACGCGCGCGCGCAGGCCAAGGCGAAGTGTCGACGGGTGCTGAATCGCGCGTGGAAGACGAAGTGTAAGGAACAGCGAACGACGTTGGTGACGAGGACGGACGCGCTGGAGAAGCGGTTCGTGGATTTGCAGGACAGAATGAAAAAGGCGAGGGCGAAACGCGCCGAGGGGGGCGCCGGGGACGACTTGACGACGCTCGAGTTGGATCTCACTCGATTGAAGTCGTCCATCTCGCACGCGTTCGATGAGGTGAAGAATAATCGAGGCGGTGTGCCCGTGGGGGCGATGTCGGATAGGATGGAATCGTTCGTGACGGGACCTTCGTCGTTGGACACGACGAACGATATGTTGGACGTCGTCGACGCCATGAACGCCGTGCTCGGCGAGTTGCAAAAATTACACGTCGAGACGAAGAATCTGTGCTCGTACGACGCGAGCGTGGACACGTCGGAGGGGAAGATCGTGTGCGAGGGCATCGAGGAAAAGATGAAACTGTCGGAGAAGAGAGTCAACCGATGCGCCTCGCGGTTGGGTGACTTTTTAACCTCCACGGCGAAAATCGACGCGTTACTCATGGAAAAGACGCGTCGATTCTCCCTCTTGGACTCTCTAGACAAGTACACCGACTCTTTCGCCGGCGCGTGGTCCGCCGTGCACTTCGACCACACCGGCGAGACTGACGACGACTCCGAGGACGACGACGACGACGACGTTCTCGAACCCTCGGCGAGATTCAACCTCACCGAACACGTCACCACCGGCATCGTCTCCGCCCTCACCGACCACTACACCATCGCCAGCGCTCGACGCGCCCTCGCCACCGCTCAGGTGGACGAGTCCGCCCTCTGCGCCCACATCATCCCTCGCATGCAGCTCTCCTTGCTCGGAAACGGACTCAGACGAGGCGACATCGCCTGTCCGCCGCCTCACGGCACCTTCATCGCCGGGCGCGAGCTCCCGGACTGGTCGGCGTATTTCCTCTTTCTCATCGGCGTCGTCACCGGCGTCGCCGTCACCATCGCCACCAATCACGCCAACGGCGCCGTGGAGTTTCTTCGAACGAACAGTTCCATCGTCGTCGCCGTCGTCGTCGTCGTCGCCGCCGGTCGCTTCTTTTAACGAATGCACGCAGAGGAAAAGTTGTGAAGCGTTAACAACCATTCAATTCATTCCCTCGCTCGCTCGCTCGACGACGACATCGCGCGACGCGCGCGCGCGAACATGCGCGCACACTGCCGGGTGATGACGCGCGCGCGCGCGCTCGACGCGTGCCGCGCCGTCCGGGGCGCTCGCGTCGCGTCCCCGGGCCCGCGCACTTTTTGTCCCCGAGGATTCTCTCGATTCTCTCGACGGTGGGAGGACGGGAGAGACGCGAGAGACGGTGGGAGAGACGACCGAACGTTCGCGACGTCGTCGTCGGAGTCCGAGTCGCGCGAGCGTCTGCACGCGCCGGGGCGACACCGGTTTTACGTGGATGGGCCGCTCGGCGCGGGCACGGCGGTGGCGCTGAGTCGCGAGGAAACCAAACACGCCGTCAAGGCGCTGCGATTAAGGGTCGGGGACGCCCTGGAGGTGTGCGATGGCGTCGGTGGTCTCGGGTACGGCACGCTCGTGGACGTCTCGGGGGCGGTGGCGACGGTGGAGGTGGATGAGATTGTGGACGACGCGCTCGGGAGCGGCGCGGATTGGGACGTCGTGAGCGCGTTCGGCGGATTAAAGGGCGGACGAGGGGATTGGCTCGTGGAGAAGTGCGCGGAATTGGGAGCGCGGGCGTTGGTACCGCTGTTGACGACGCGGAGTGGGACGATAGGGGGCGGTGAGAGGGACGGGGGTGGGAAGCGCGGCGGCGGACGGAGAAGTCGCGGCGACGACGCCGAGCGCGCGCCGAGCGGGCGAGAGGGTCGATGGGGACGTGTCGCGCACGCGGCGAGTAAACAGTGTCTTCGAACGCGGCATTTAGTGGTGACGCCGCCCATGGATGTGCGCGCGCTGTGCGAGACGATCGAGCGCGAGAGAGGATCGAGATTGACGCTTCTCGCCGCCGCCGGCGCGCCGCCGGTGATCGAAGTCGTGCGCGCCGCCGGCGCCGACGCCGCGCGCTCGGGGCGCATAGTCGTCGGTCCCGAGGGTGATTTCACAGACGAAGAGCTCGACGCGATGGTCGCCGCCGGTGCGCGTCCGATCGGGCTCGGATCGCTCCGTCTGCGCGTCGAGACGGCGTGCGTCTCGGCGCTCGCCACCGTCTCCGCCGTCGTCGCGGAGGAATCGTGAATACAGTATGTTTGTTACTAAGATAGTATCTACAACATCGCTACAGGATCGCTCGGACGATTAATCACACTTGATTGCGCCGTAAATGTGACGCACGAACGTCAGACTCGCCTTGTGTCCCACCGTTCCGAGGGCGAGAAACCATCCGTAACAAATGACGCTCATGTATCCAAAGTAGTAGGCGCTCTGCATGAATCCCGTCATGTCGCTGCGCACGTGGAAGTAATAAACGGCGTAGGCAAAGATGGAGATACCGGTGCTCCCGCCGCACAGGAGCGAGCGCCACCACCACTCGTGGTCCTCGGCGGTGAGTTGAAAGTACGTCAACGAAATCGTCGTAAACGCCGTGACGAGGATGAGAATGACGAAGACGACGAATAAGACGCTATAAATCGTGTACACCTTGTGACCCCACACCGAGGCGAAGATGTAGAAGAGCTCGATGTAGATGGCGGTGAAGGGTAAGAAGCTCGCGACGCACATCTGCGGAATCGTGGATCGGTACCAGGGAAGCTCGGGGATTTCTCGAGGATATTTCGTCGTCCTCGTCGGCGCGTTGAAATCCGTCTTGGTGTTTTTACCGGCGATACCTCCGACGATGGTGAGCGGAATCGTGACGATGGCCCAGACGAAGACGATGAGCACGATAGTGCCGAATGGGAGCGCGGCGGTGCTTCTGTACGCGATGGCGATGGTGTTCAAAAACGCAAACAACAATCCCAACGGTCCGCAGAATAAGACGCACGTCAACAAGACGTTGCGCACCCAGTTTTCGCCTCCCATCTGTCTGTACGTCAGCGCAGAGACGTAACCCGCGATGCCAGCGGTGAGTGAGTACACGATGAGACACGCCGCGGTGACGGCGCCGGTGCTGTAGGGATAAAACGCGCCGATGGCGGCGAGCACAAAGACGAAGACGACGAGAAACAAGAGTTGCGTCCCGGTACCGATGATGGCGGCGAATAACGATCGACCTCGCGGGAACCTGAACACGTCGCCATGCACGTACTTCCACCCGGACTCCTCGTGCGATTCCAGCATCTCTTCGTCTTGCGCAAACTTGACGAAATCCTTCTTCAACACGCGGAGTAGAATGGACGCCAAGAAACCCATCATCAACAAAACCGTCACGCACGAGTTGATGATGCTAAACCAGTGAATCTCCATGTGTTCGGGCAAGAAGGAATATCTCGAATATTTATCCATCCTGTCCTTGAACTCTATCGACGTCGGCTTCCACTGAACGCTGTACGAAAATCGCACCGACATTTCCTCATCCGCCGTGATGTCGATCGTCTTCAGGGGATCCGTGCTCAGATTGATCTCGATCACTCGATCCTCGTTGTACGAAATCTCAAAGTGCACGTGCGTGAATAAAAAATATCGATTCTGCGGCGTCGCGCCCGCGCGCAGAATCTTCTCAACCTTGCCGATGAAGCCCCATATGGGCAAGTCGTCAAACGTCATCTGAAAGTAATAATCATTCTTCACCGCTCGACGAAACTTGTCCACCTCTTTGCGTTCTAAAAACTGCGTGCACAAAGTTTGATCCTCCACGTCAACCCTGAACGCGATCTCGTGCGGTAAGCGCGCGAGACGATCGCCTCCCAGAACGTCGCCCAAATCGCCTCTCGCGCGCTTGGCGCCTCCGGGCGTCTGACAAAACGGATAATCGTAATACTTGTACGTCTGCGCGCGAACGAGAGAGAGAGAACGGCGCGAGCGCGCATCACGAGTCGCCGTCAGTCCACGTATCCTCGCGCTCGCGCGTTCTCGTCGTCGAGTTTTTGCGCGCGCGTTCTCGCGTAATCCAACCGTGAGCGCGGCGTCCGAGTAATCGCGCCCTTCGCGCGTCGCGCATCGCCTCCCGAGTCGCGCGCGCGCGCGCACCTCGCTCGGATTATGGAACGGTCCGACTTTATTCGCGAAGAGCGGCACGTCGTCCCCTCTGAAGTACTTGGACGCCGCGAGAAGATGTCGGGACGATCCGAAGCCGTTGCTCGCCTCGACGCTCGCGCACGCGCGCGCGCACGCGAGACACGTCGCGAGGACGCGCGCGAGCGACGCAGCGTTCCAGCTCGACGCATCGCGCGCGGACGCGCGACGATGGCGCGCCCGGTGCGTCATGGCGTGAACGAACGCGCGAAGATGTGCGGCGCGCGCTCTCGCGCGGTTCGAGCTCGAGGCGGGAACGAATGAAACGCGCGCGCTCACAAGGCTACAGGCCTAATTCTATGGCTAAGGCGGTCTTGACTTTTTTCACGGCGCCTCCGCTCGTGGTTTTCGGCGCGTCGTCCCCGTCTTCGTCGTCATCTTCTTTCGGTATGGATTTGAGCGTGCGCTGCGTGTCGACGTTTTCCTTGGTGAGCGCCGGCGGAGGCGCGAAGAATCCAAACGCCGCCGGTTTGGCGGGTTCGACGCTCGCCGGCGCGCTCACGATCGGAGATTTATTTTCATCGTCCCCCTTGGACGCGTTCTTATCGTCGTCCGCGACCGTCGGCGCGCCGCTGAGTCGAGAGAAGACGCTCGAGCGCGGCGCCTCCTCCGTCGTCGTCGTCTCGGCGGCGCCCGTGAGCGCGGCGAACCCAGCGAACGGATTCGCGCCACCCGTCGCCGGCGCTCGCTCAGACGCACCGCCCAACGGCGATTGTCCCGGTCGTTTCGCCTTGACCACCTTGCGTCTCGCGCCCGACGACGACGCCGGCGAAGACTCGCTCGCGTCGCCCGCCTTGCGTCTCGCCCGATACTCCCGACCCTGATCCTCGAACGCTTTTCGCTCCCTCTCTCGCTCTTTCGCCTCCTGAATCTCGCGAGACTTGCGTTGTTCTTCCACCTGCGCCTTGGCATCGCGTATCATCGCCGCGACGTCGTCTTCGGGCGCCGCCGAGAATGAGCTCGCGAACGGATTCGCGCCCTCCGGCGCCGCCGGCGCCGCCGCCGCCCTCCCGAAATAATTCCCAGTCGCCTCGTCCACGTCCGAATTCGTCCCCGCTTCCCCCTCGTCGGCGTCCTTCGCGTCCTCTTCCGTCGTCTCATCCCCCTCGCGCTCCTCGGAGACGTCCTCCGAGCCCGTCACCGCCTGCGCCCGCGCGCGAAATCCCACCGTCAGTCGACGCATTCAAAATCTCCATCGTCGACGCGCCCATTCGTCTCGCGATCGCGCGCGTCCTCTGCGCACCTCGTCGTCGCGAGAAATCGCGCGAGAATCATCCTCGCCGTCGTCGTCGCGCGTCTCGCGCGTCGCGGCCATCGTCGGTCGTCTCTCGCGCGCGTCTTCGAATGCCGCGCGAGGTCACAGCGCGGCGCGCTCGCGGGACGCATGTCCGCGCCCGGCGGTCGCGCGCTTCGCGCCCCCGTGGCCCCGTACGGGGACGCGCCGATGCCGAGCGGATACGTCGCGGGCGTCGGTCGAGGCGCCGCCGGGTTCACGACGCGAAGCGATATCGGACCGGGACAGGCGCCGATCGGTGGGGACGACAAGGTGCGAGACGGCGAGGCGCGCGCGCGCGCGACGGTGGATGCGAGGACGAACGTCGAGGCGCGCGGGGAGTGGGGAGGAAATGGCGCGCGATGCTTTCGAGAGGTGACTGACGAGACGCGAGACTTGGACGCGAGCGTAGGATGAGACGCGAGACGACGGCGGCGAAGGCGGCGAACGCGGCGACGGCGGCGACGCCGGGTTGTTCGGTCGGGACGCGTCGACGTACGACGATGACGACGCCGAGGCGGATGAGATATGGGCGTCGATCGATGAACGCATGGATTCGAGGCGGAAGGAGGCGCGAGAGAGGAAGGAGAAGGAGGCGATGGAAAAGTTTCGGAGCGAGAATCCAAACGTCGTGGAGACGTTTCGCGACTTGAAGCGAGACTTGAAGGATGTCTCGTACGCGGAGTGGGATGCGATTCCGGACATTGGTGATTATTCCATCAAGAAGAAAAAGTTGAACGTCGGGTTCATGCCTGCGCCGGACACGCTCTTGGCCAAGGCTTTGGCGGAGAAGGAGACGACGAACACGGCGGTGGACGACGGCGGCGCCGAGCAAGACTTGACGGCGGTCGGCGAGGGTCGGGGCACCGTGCTCGGGTTGAAGCTCGATAGATTATCCGACAGCGTCACCGGACAGACGACGATCGATCCCAAGGGGTATCTCACCGATTTGGGGTCGCAAAAGATCACGAGTGCGGCGGACATTGCGGATATTAAAAAGGCAAGACTGTTGCTCAAGAGCGTCATCAACACGAACCCAAAACACGGTCCGGGATGGATCGCGGCTGCGCGTCTGGAAGAGCTCGCGGGTAAATTGCAACAGGCGCGCACGTTCATGCAAAAGGGATGCGACGCGTGTCCCAAAAACGAGGATGTTTGGATCGAGGCGGCGCGATTGAACACGTCGGAGAACGCCAAGGCGATTCTCGCCCGCGGCGTGCAGTCTCTCCCGAGTTCGGTCAAAATTTGGATGCAAGCGGCGCAGTTAGAGACGGAGGACGAACGTAAGCGTCGGGTGTTACGCAGAGCCCTGGAAAATGTGCCGAATTCGGTTCGACTGTGGAAGGCGCTCGTGGATTTGAGTCCTGAGGACGACGCCAAGGTGCTTCTCGCGCGCGCGACGGAATGTTGCCCGCAACACGTGGAGATTTGGCTCGCGTTGGCGCGTCTCGAGACGCCCGAGAATGGACGTAAGGTGTTGAACAAGGCGAGAGAGACGCTTCCGCGGGAGCCGCAGATTTGGATCACCGCGGCGAAGCTCGAAGAGGCGAATGGAAACGAAAAGATGGTGGACAAGATTATAGCGCGCGCCGTCAAGTCGCTCAAGTCGCACGGCGTCACCATCGACCGCGAAAATTGGATCAAGGAAGCCGAGATCGCGGAGAAGGCCGACCCGCCATCCATCGCGACGTGTCGTGCGATCATCAAGGCGACGATCGGCGAAGGAGTGGAGGAGGAGGACAAGAAGCGCACGTGGAAGGCGGACGCGGAGGAGTGCATGAAGCGCGAGAGCGCGGAAACCGCGCGCGCCATCTACGCCCACGCTCTAGATTCAGGATTCTCGCACAAGAAGGGCATGTGGGTCAAAGCTGCGATGTTAGAAAAGAAGTTCGGCACTCCGGACTCCGTCGATGCCGTCTTACAAAAGGCGGTCACGTTTTGTCCCAACGCGGAAATTTTGTGGCTCATGGGCGCCAAGGAGCGATGGCTCACGGGCGACGTCCCGCGGGCGAGAGAGATCTTACAGGCTGCGTTCGACGCCAACCCCGATTCAGAGGAAATTTGGCTCGCCGCGTTCAAGTTGGAGTTTGAAAACGGCGAAATCGCGCGCGCGCGCATGCTTCTCGCCAAGGCAAGAGAACGTCTGGTCGATTGCGAGCGCGTGTGGATGAAATCGGCGCTCGTCGAGCGCGAGGCGGGCGACGAGAAGGCTGAGCGCGCGCTCTTGAACGAAGGCATCGAAAAGTTTCCTACGTTTTGGAAGCTTTGGATCATGCTCGGACAGCTCGAGGAGCGCGCTGGGGACGACCGCGCCGAACAAGTTCGCTCGGCGTACAGTCAAGGCACGAAAAAGTGTCCCAACGCGGTGCCGCTGTGGAGGGCGCTGGCCGATTTCGAGATGCGATGCGGGAACGCGTCCAAGGCGAGAATCATTCTCGAGACGGCGCGTTCGAAAAACCCGGCGAACGATCATCTCTGGCTCGCCGCCGTGCGTCAAGAACAGGCGTGCGGAAACGCGCAACTTGCCGAGTCCACCATCGCGCGCGGATTACAGGAGTGCCCCGAGAGCGGTCTGCTCCTCGCTGAGTCTGTGCGCATGGCGCCTCGACCACAGCGCAAGTCGAAATCGGTCGACGCGCTTCGTAAATGCGATAATGATCCATACATCATCGCCGCCATCGCGATTTTGTTTTGGAGCGACCGCAAGATCGACAAGGCGAGAAGTTGGTGGAATCGCGCGGTGACCATCGCTCCCGACATTGGGGACAATTGGGCGAGTTATTACAAGTTTGAACTTCAAATCGCCGGCGAACAAGCCGCGGAGGCTGTCGCGCAGCGATGCGCCGCCGCGGATCCTCGTCACGGCGAAAACTGGTGCGCGGTGCGAAAACGCGTCGAAAACTGGCACGCGTCCGTCGTCGACATTTTGAAAAAAGTCGCCACCCAGCAGGACGAGATGGCGTACGCGACGAAATAATTAGATGAACACACACACACACACACACACACACACACACACACACACGAATTGTAGCTTGACGAAGACGTCGATAAACGAAATCAATCAATCTTCCCCCGAAAAGCGCGTCCACTCCTCAGAGCGAGCCCGCCCATGAGCTTCGACGTGCGCGACCTCACCTTCGAGCGGTACACCGATGAGGACACGCAGCTCCCCCTCATCTCCGGTCTCATCGACCAAGAGCTCAGCGAGCCGTACAGCGTGTTCACGTACAGGTACTTTCTCAACAACTGGCCCGAACTGTGCTTCATGGCCATCGACGGTCCGACGTCCCAGTGCGTCGGTGTCATCGTGTGCAAGCTCGAAAAGCACCTAGAGATGATGCGTGGGTACGTGGGTATGCTCGTCGTGGACAAGCGCGCGCGAAAGCTCCGACTCGGGAGCGAGCTCGTGCGCAGAGCCTTGGAGGTGATGCAAGACAGAGGCGCCGACGAGTGCGTGTTAGAGGCGGAGACGACCAACGAGGGCGCGTTGCGACTGTATCAATCGTTAGGATTCATCAGAGATAAGAGACTCGCGAGATATTATCTCTCGGGCACGGACGCGTACAGATTAAAATTATTGTTTCCCTTACCGCCGGCGCCGGCCGAGCCGCCGAGCGAGACGGCTGCGGCAAACGAATGACTCATTCCGACGTAGTGTACACTAGACCAGTAGCCGACGATGATTCGTGTAAGACACATCTTCACTAGCGCGCGCACACCCTTTGATTCGCGTGCATTCGCGCGCGCTCGAGACGCGCGCGCTCGGGGTCTCGTCGGGGTTGATTACTAGGTTCGCGCGACGAATGGCGCGCGGGTACGAATAGTATGAATATAGTCGAAGACGTATTTGATTAAATGTTCTATCTGCGGCCTCTACCAGTCGTCTTGGTGTGCTGACCACGCACCCTGATGCCCCAGTAGTGTCGCAAACCTCTGTGGTTTCTAATCTTCTTCAATCGCTCGATGTCGTCGCGAAGCTTGGTGTCCAACTGGTTGGACACGAGCTGCGTAAACTTGCCATCCTTGAAATCCTTCTTGCGGTTCAAGAACCAGTCCGGAATGCGGAACTGTCTCGGGTTGGACACAATCACCATCAAAGACTCCAACTCAGCCGCGCTGAGTTCACCCGCGCGCTTACCGAGATCAATCTCAGCCTTTTTGCACACCAAGTTGGAGAATCGGCGGCCGATACCGCGAATCTTGGTGAGAGAGTACATCACCTTCTCCCGACCGTCAACGTTGGTGTTGAGGACGCGAATGATGTGTTGGAAATCATCACCGACGATGAGGGACATGTCGGAGTCTTCGGCGAGCTCGAAGCGCGCGCGAAAGCGATCGACGGGTGAGAGGCCCGAGGATGGGTGCGATCGATCGACGACCCTACTCGGTGTCGGTCTGTGCGGGACGTGCGTGCGTGTGAACGCGCGCGACGATACGCTGGGTGCGCGGGAGGGAAGTTTCCTCGCGCGAGTGCGTCTTCGAACGTTCGCGGCGGACCGGCGAGCGTCGAGTTAAGAGGCGGACGCGACGACGCGGGGCATCTCAAAAAGCCCTAGCGCTGGACCTCCGACCGCGGTGGGGCACGTTGACCGATCGTGATTCGAGATTCCAAGGTGTACCGTATATTGTACGTTTGTAGAGTATCATTTTCACAAAATGGTACCTCCGCGCGCAGAGACAGCATATGGAAGATTAGATTGACGGTTCGTGAACGGTCGATGAGTCCAATTTCTGGAGCATCGGAACGCGGCGGCGGCGACGGCGCGCGAGAGGGAGGGAGAGAGGGAACGCGTCTGTCGCGTTCGCTCCGCGCGCGCGATGCGGTGACGATCGTCGGTGATTTGATCGTATGCGCGTGCGTGTGGATCGGTCGGTGTCTAAAGGATGAATGAAGAATAAAACGGAAGGGGCGGCGCGAGACGCGCGAGACGCGCGAGACGCGCTCACGGTTCGGGCTTCGGTCCAATCTCCCCGCGCGGGTCGGTGACCTTGATGTCTCCGTCCTTTGGTTCGTTCCAAAGTTTATCCTGCACGGCGTCTTCGCTCACGCGGGAATCCAAGGCCTCTAACACGCGATCGACCACGACGCCGACGGGCGCGCCTCCCTCGTCTCTCGACCCGAGCGGCACGGTGATGTCCGCTTGCTTGTACATCACCTCCCGCGTTTCCAATAACGATTCAATCTTCTCGATCACGCGCGCGCGTTTCGCGTCCTCGTCCTCGTCCTCCGCCCCCGCGAGCAACGGACGCGTCTCGACGCCGTCCGCGAGCACGCGCGTCGCCAAGAGCTCGACGTCCCCGTGCAGACGCACGCTCACCCCGTTGTGCAGGTGCATCCAATTCTTCTTCTCGCACACGATTCCACCGCCCGTGGAGATGACGCATCGCTTATACGCCGCGACTTCGGCCAAGATCATCGTCTCAATCGCTCGGAATTCCGCCTCGCCCGCCTCGGCGAACAACTCGCTCGGCGTCTTCCTCGTCACGTTCTTGATGAGCTCATCCGTGTCCAGGTGATTGTACCCGAGCGCCTTGGCCAGCGACGCGCCGACGGTGGATTTCCCGCTTCCCATGATACCGATCAAGAACACGGACGTGTCCGAGAGCTTATCAGCGACGGCTCGACCGCGGATGAGCTGCGCGGATTCCTCGGCGGCGGAGGCTCGGCGCACGACGGCGGCGGCGCGACGCGCGGGCGCGACGCTCACACGCGCGCGACGAGGCGCGCATCGATCGGACGCACGTGTCGCGCATCGCGACGCACTCGCGGCGGACATGACGAGGCGGGGTGTGACGTTCGAGTCCCGCGAGAGACGCGGGGCTGGGCGGGACGGGGCGGGACGGGCCGGGACGGCGCCGCCGGGACGGTTTTTCAATCGATGATGGACTACTCGCGACGCGATGGTCGGAGAAACGAGAGCGCGATGGGAAGAATGACGATGCCGTGCGTCGCGCTCGCGAGGACGATGACGCACCAGTGGAAAAAGAAAAAGTTTCGAAAGTACTCGTAGCGCGCGAACGCCACGGGCGCGAGACCGGCGAGGGTGGTGAACGCGCCGTTGGTGAGCGCGGGAGCGATGCTTTTCCACGCGTCGAGGAACGACCGCGTCGTCGAATGCCGTAGCGCGCGCGCCATGTGCGCGATGGATTCGATGGAGACGCCCGTGGATGCGATAAGGTTCATCGCGCTCGCGCCGTCGAGCGGAACGCCGAGACGAGCGGCGGCGCCGAAGAGCTCCGTCTGGACGAGAGCGAGCGTCGTCGCACTCGCGAGCGCGGTCTTGACGTCGAAGGTGATGGACATGACGATGATGGACACGGCGAGTCCGACGCCGAGCGCGAGCCATGTGTCTCGCTCGATGGTGAGATAATGGTCGTTGAGCGCGTAAAGACTGACTTCGAACGGGAACGCCCGGGCGCCTGCGCCGGCGACGATTTCCGAACGCGCGATGATTTTCCGGGCCTCTCGCACGTGTTCGAGCTTTTGCTTGATCGTGTGCGCGTCCTCGACGTAAAACAAAAATCTTGCGCTCGTCACCACGCTCTCGTTCGTCGGATTGAGCGTGACGAACGCTCGAGAGATGTCGCCTCGCTGACCGCCGCGTAAAAACGATGGAAATTCCCTCGTAAACGCGTCTGGATTGAAAATCATTCGGTGCGGACAGTGACACCGACTCCTCTCATTTTTCAGGACGTCACCGAGATGGAATTCGCACCGCTTCTCTTTCGACGCGCGATTCAGCGGCGACGCCGGTCGAGACTGCGGCGCGCGGGCCAAGCATTTGAACATGCAGACAAAGGTTTGATTTTCATCCGCCGCGTCGTCCGCGCACGCGTCTCCTCGAGGACTCAATCGAGCCGGATCGTAATACCACGTCGCGTCGTCCACACAACACGCGCGTCCGCCGGCGATTCTCGCCTCGGTGTGTTCGGTGAAGTAAATCAGAAAATTTGTCGACCCGTACGACGCGTCCACGCGCGGCGCGCGTAAAAAGTCGCGTTCCAATCGTCGCGCCGTCACCGCGTGCCTCGCAAAATTCACATTTTCGACGACGACGAACACTGGGTACGTCGCGAATCGACGCTCGGTGTCGTCCACGAACCGCCACATGTACGACGCGCGCGGGACGACGTCGCGAAGGTTCATCCCGAGCTCCACTTTCGGAATCCCGGCGAGAAGGTACGCGGCGCCGGCGGCGTACGCCGAGAGAATGGCGACGCGCATGGCGACGCTGCGTGACGGTGGAAGCGTCTCCATCCATTGCCAGAGCGGGTCGCACACCGCGGAGGAGAGTTTCGCGATGGACGAACTCCGTCGTAACGGCGCGTATTCGTCGTCGGATCGAGCGGCCGTCGCGGCGGCACGACGCTCGAGATGACGATGAAACACGTTTGGAAAGACCAAGACGGCGACGGCGTAATTACACGCAGTCGCGCACGCCATCTGTACGCCGAACCATCTCACCGCGGGCACTGGCGAGATGGATCCCAGAAGAAACGCCGCGAAATTCATGACGCTGGAGAGCGTCACCGACGCGCCGCCCTCGCGCATGGTTTCCTCGACAACGCTCTCGTCGTCGAGGTCTCGCGCGGCGGCGTGCGACGCGTGCGACGCGAGCACAAAAAAGTCATTCACACCCAAACCCATGGACAGAAACGGCAGCACTTGCACCGTCACGGCGCTGAACGTCACGCCGAACCGCGAGAGCGCGCCGGCGACGCCGAGCGCGGCCCACGTGCTCGCGATGACTGCGAGCACGCCCTCCAACGCCGCTCGCGAGCCGCACGCGGGATTGGATGAGACGTGGAAGAAAATCACGACGTACGCGATGACGACGGCGTAACCGACCAACACGAGCGCCCACACCCCTCTCGAGGCGTCGGCGATGACGTCTTCGGCGCTTCGTTCAGCCATGTACGAGACGCGAATGTGCTCGTACTCGGCGAGTTTTGCGTCGACAGCGGCGAGCCAGTTGGATTCCCATTCCAGTAACAAACGCTCGGCGTCTCGTTCGGAAATCTCTCGTCGCGCGTGCGTCGGCATCCACCGCGGCTCGGTCGTTCGACCCGTCGCGCTCGACACGTTTGCGGCGGTGTCCATCGTCGTCTTGTTCGTCATCGTTGTATTCTCGCACGGGCTCGCGCTCGGCGTCTCAAATCCGCTCAATGCGCAGAATTGAACGATTTGTCGCACGTCGTCTCGCGCGAAGAGCTCGTCGCACGGCATCGATCGTCCGCCGCAGTGTAACTCGCCACAGTGACACCTCGACACGGTGAAGTCCTCGAGACTGGCGCAACACTCACCCGCGGCGTTGAAATCGCCCTCGACGATTTTCGGGCACTTCGTTCGTAAAGACGCGAGCATGGACGCGCACGCGAAGACGTTTCTCGCCGGCGTCGACGCGCTCAGATCCTCCGCGCGACGCTCGTTTGACGTCGCGCGAACCGTCTCTCCCGTCGGAAGTTCCACGCACTCGGACGTGAGCGTCACCGTCGGTAATCCACACGTCTCGAAGACGCGATTTCCGAGCGCGAAGAGCGTGGCGTCGCTCGCCCAAAGCGTCTCGACGCACGGATGCGCTCGAATCCTCGTCATCAACGCGCAACACGAGGGAGGTTGCGCGGCGTCACCCTGCGGCACGCATCCGTGTTCGAGCACGGAGAACGCGTTAAACGAGTCCACGCACGCGCAATCGTCCGACATCGGCGCCGTCGTCGGACATCCAAGGACGTCGGCGGATTCGCGCGTCTCGAGCGTCCACGTCGTCGTCACCACGCCTCGCCTCGCGAGACTCTTCGCGTCTCTCGTTTGAAACACCACCCGCATCGCCTCCACGGTGTCGTTCTCCCCGAACGAAAACATCGTCTTGCGAGGAACGTCGAGATTAAACCACTGTTTACACGTCGACCAATCGAAACCTTTCGAGAAATCGTACTCGTCGACGCTCGGCCTGTTGGCGTACGCGCCGTAAAAATCACCGTTCCTCTCCCCTCCCGGCACGCTCACGGCGCCGTCTCGAAAACAATCCAAAGGCGTCATCTGAAAACACGGCGCGTGCGGCTCGACGTCGACGTACTTATGACACACGTCCAACAATCCGACGCCGTCGACGCGCGTCTCGCCGCCGCGATACATCCACTCGTGAAAATCTCTCAACTCACGCAACGCCTCTCGCGTCGTCAACGACCGTCCCGTGACGACGAACGCGTTCGTGCGATAATTCCCATACAATTCATCGTATCGCTCGACCTCGCGTCTCGCGCGATCCCGCGCCCACAGACGCAGAGGGTCTCGCGTCGCCCTCGCGAGCAGCGCGAGACATCCGAGCGCCATCATCGACGCCGCGCACGTCCTCGCGCTCCGTCTCGCGAACCCTCGATCGGCGACGAGACGCATTATTTTTTCTCCCATCGCCTCCCGCTCGCGTCCGCGCGCGGTCGCGCCTCCGTCTCGCGGTCGCGCGCGGTCGCGCGTCGCACGAGGTGGCGTTTAATCTTCCCAGACAACCGTCCAACACCAAACGGTGGGACGCCATCGAACGACGCGCGGGACGCGAGACGGAGGCGCGAGACGCGCGCGCGAGGGAACGTCGAGACGCGCGAAGGCGCGGGTGACGAGGGCGAAGGGTTCTCGGTCGAGCGCGGTGGGAGCGGGACGACGACCGAGGGCGATCGGGGGCGGTCGAACGCGGGACGGGACGCCCAACACCTCGCGGTCGGCATGTCGAATCGCGAACGGGACGCGCTCTTGGGGAACGATGCCGAGCGGGCGAGGCGTAAGGCGGCCATGGACGGCGTCGAGCGATCGTCGGTGAACGAGGAGCGGTTGGTACAGACGGCGAGGACGGCGCAGGAGTCGGCGGAGACGGGGGAGAATATTTTGTCTAAACTGCACGATCAGCGGGAAAAGATTTTGAGCGCGCGGGCGAGCGCGGGGCACATGGAGCGAGACATGGATAAGAGCGAGAAGCGAATGACGCAGTTGGGGTGCGAGAAGTGCATGCAGCGATGGGCGTTCTGCGTGCTGGTGGTGCTCGTGCTCGGAGGCTTGAGTTTCTTTTTGTGGTGGAAACTGCAACACCGGGACGAGGAGCGACGACGTCAAGAGCGAGAGGGTGACGTCGCGTACGCGATGATGGCGTCGGAGTGGGCGAACGATCGGGTGCACGCGGCGGCGAGACGATTGTTGCGCCTGTGAGGTGAGGAAGGATTGTTCCTTCGAAGGCTTCTGTCCTTTCCTTTGTAGTCGAGTAGTAGTTGAACGCATAGCACCCTTAGCGGCGAGAATGATGTCGAGTAAAATAATCCGTGTACGCATTACAACACGCCCCGTCATCACGAAAAACCGATCGATTTCCATCCCTCGGGTGCCAAAGCCTGTCGCAAGCACTTGATTCGCTTTCTGTTGGCGTCCAAATCGCTCTCGCCGACGCGACTCGCCGAGCGATACTCCACTCTCGATCGACGCTTTTCATCGTCCGGGGGAAACCAAAACTCCACGTCGTCCACGAACCCGAATACCTTTGACGTATACTCCACTCGCATGTAGTCGTTCGTTTGCTCGACGATTTTCGGCGCGTAGCCATCGCAATCCGTGTTCTCGACGACGCGCGCCAGCGTTCGCATCGCCTCGTCCCGCGTCGTCTCGGTCCCGCCCCTCTTGACTTTTTCCTCGTCGTTGTACGTCCACGCCGGGATGTAGTGCACCGGGTCGTTGAACTCATCGGACGTGCCCACGCAGTTGGGCGTCGGCGGGCACAGCGACAGTCCGGTGACGATGCCGTTGAATTCGCCCACACCGAGGTTGTTCGGGACGGGCGCCGCAAAATTGAACAAACCGAGAAAGAAGGGCGACGCGGCGACGTTTCGAAGGATGACGCGCCGTCCGGACGTTCGAGCGTCCTTTTTGGCGTCGCGGGAGCCGGTCGAGGCGACGCATCGGAGCGGGACGCGCGCGAGCATGGCGCCGAGTGAGGCTGGGCGGTCGGGACGCCGCGAAGAGACGCGCGGCGCTCGACGTTCGTTCGCGCGCGGTCGATTCGCGCGCGCGGCGTCGAGGACAGGATTCACGGCTACTTGGATGAATGAATGTCTATGTCTAAGGCATGAGGGAGGGTGAACGGTCGGCGGTGTCTTGGGCTTTTTTCGCGGCGACGACGCGTCGCTTTTCGGCGAGAAACATGCGCTCGAGCTCGGGCGCGACGGCGTCAATGGCGGGACGCGCAGAGGGATCGCCGCACCAGCACGCGCGCATGATTTCAGCGTACTCTTTGGGTAAGTCGGGCGGTGGATTGGCCGCCGCCGATGAGGACGAGGACGAGGAGGTCGGACGCTCGCCTCGAAGGAGCGCGGCGACGATTTGCATCAGAGAGAAACCGGCGAAGGGTTCCTCGCGCGTCAGACACTCCCACATGACGACGCCGAAGGAATACACGTCGACGGCGGTCGTGTATCTCGGGTTTCCTTCCAAGAGCTCGGGTGCCATGAATTGATACGTGCCGACGAGCGACATGGCGCCGGCGCTCGTCGACGCACCCGAGTGAAATTTGGAGAGACCAAAGTCGCCGATTTTAATGGACCCGCCGTCGTCGATGAAGAGATTCCCACTCTTAAAGTCTCGATGGATGACGTCTCGCGCGTGCAGATACACCAACCCTTTCGCCGCCTCACTCATCCATTTGAGCGCTTTAAAAGCCGAGAGCGATTTATTGGCGTTGCGCAGGTACGCGTACAGCGACCCTTTATCGCAGTAATCCATGACGATGCACAGATTTGGCGGCGCGGTGGACGCACCCATAAATGCGACGACGTGTCGATGGCGTAGACGCGTGAGAAACGAGAGCTCTCGCTTAAACTCGGACAACGCGCGGCGGTCGCCGTCGGCGCCGTCGAGCACGCACAGGCGCTTGATGGCGACGTCTGTGCCTCTGTATCTGCCGCGAAAGACCTCGCCGAATGCGCCGCGTCCGATTTGTCGACCGAATTCCAAGTCCGACATGGGTATTTCGTCGAAATCCGCGCCGTCGCCGCGCCGCGCCGCCGCGACTGGACTCAACGGCGGCTTGGACGGATTCAGCGGCGAGTGCGACGGCCGTCGCATGGATTCCGAAAAGGATTGCGCGAGCTTGTCGACGTCCGTCTGTGTCGCCGCGTTAGGAGATACAAACGGATCGACGTACGTCGACGCCGACGCTGGGCCACTCTGCAACGGCGTGAATTCGAGCGGCGCCGAAAACGCGTCCAAATCGAAATCGCTCGGTTTGCGACGGTGACCGGGACGCGGTCCGAGATCTTGCGGCGGCGCCAATCCGAACGGATTGTACCCACCGTTCGCGTCCACGATCGAGTCTTCGTCCGCGTCCAACTGAATCAGAGGCGGCATCTCCCCGGCGCGCACTTTTTGTGGCGAGCGTTCCGCCGCCTCGGCGCCATCGTCCATCAAATTCTGAAACGTCGGATCCAATGCGTGCTTCTCCGCCGGCGCGTTCGCGCTCAGAATCTCCTGAATGTCCGTTTTGTTCGTCTCCAAAAAGTTTGGCGCCGTCTCCGCGAGCGCATACATCGGTTCGTGACGTAAAAACGCCTTTCGAGACGCGCGCTCGTGACACGCGCGCAACTCCTCGTGCTCGACGCGAAACTTTTCGCTATCGCTCGCCGACAGTCGACCCTCCTCGGCGAGCGTCGCCGCGACGAACAGCGCGGCTCTGTACGCCAAATCCGCCTCGCGAAGCGCCAAACGAGCGACGAAGACGATTAATTCGATCCACTCCAAAGATTCAATGGGGTGTTGTTCCGCCTGAATCGCCGGCACGTACGCCGCCGCGTCCTCGATGACTCGTCTCGCCTTCCCCGCCACCGCGACGAGCGCGCACAGACTCACCGACGACAACGGATCGCTCATCACGATGCCATCGTCCTCCAACGCCTCCGCGCGCGCGTCCACGCTGTAATTATTCTCAAACGCCGAAAAATGTCGATGAAATTTCGCCTTGGCCCGAATCAACGCGGCGTACGGCGCCACCACCGTGGCGCACGCGTCGTGCCCCTCGCGCTCGTAAAATCCCGCGTGTCGCATGAACTCCGCGCTCGCTCGTCTTCTCTCTCTCGCCATCGCCGTATGGTCGCTCGAATACGCCTCCAACGTCTCGTCCAACAACCGTTCCCGCCGCTCGTAGATCGGGTGCAACGCCGCGCTCGAACCGTGTTGCGCCAGCGCGTGCGTCACCGCCAGCACTCTCAGCGCTGAAACCGCCGACCGAAGCTTATTCACTCGAACCAACGCCCCCAACGCCTCGTTCGCGTTCTTCACCCGGTCCTCTTCGTTCGCCGCCCACGTCCCGCGCACCAACCGCTGCACGTGCTTCATCTTCGGCGCCCTCGCCGGGGTCGCCAGCGTCGCCTTCAACACGCTGTACTCGATCGCGGACATCGCGCGTACGTAGTGCTGCACTCGCTCGTGAAACGACGCCTGCGCCGAGCTCGCGGGCGCGCTCGAGGAGGCCGCGGCGAATTCAGCCGGACGCGCGTGTCCCGAGAGCGAGAGCGACGATCGTCGCTCGTGTCGCGCGCTCGCGCGCTCCGATTCGCTCTCGGGCGCGTGCACGCGCTGCGCGCGCCTCGACGCGTCGTCCCGCGCGTCCGCGGAGGACTCGGCCGACATGGCGCCGCGCGAACGCGCGCGAGGAGATGTGACGCGCGGAGACCGTCGTCATTCATCGTCGGGACGCATGCGCGCGTCCGCCGACGCCCTGCGCGCGTACTGCCTCGAGAGGGTGGGCGCGACGACGTCTGACGAGGATGGCGTCTCGCTCGCGGCGTTCGCGCTCGACGTGCGCGAGGGACGGACGACGACGAGGGAAGTCGTGATTGCTCTCGGGGACGCCCTGACGTCGGTGGAACCGTCGCCGCGCGCGCGAGCGACGGAGATTCTGGTCGCGATCGCTCGAGAGGCGATGGAGACGCTGGATGATGGGAGCGTGGGGACGCTCGGGGCGTTTTTTGCGGGTCGTTTGGCGGATCACTCGGCGGCGGGACGCGCGGCGGCGGGGGCGGCGGCGTGCGCGGCGCGCGCGGACGGGACGACGATCGAAGCGATGGCGAGAGGGTTATTCGTCGAGTGTGACGCGCAGAGTTTGCGACAGAGCGATAGGGAGGCGTGTGGGAGGCTGGCGATCGAGATGTTTCGAGGAGAGCATCGAGGCGCGTGCGTGCGCGGCGCGGGGGACGGGGACGCGAGCGAGGCGTTGGCGAGAATCATCGGTGCGTTCGACGGTGAGAAGGATCCGAGGTGCGTGTTGGGTCTGTGTGAGGTGTGGACGCTGTTACCCGCGGCGTTTGACGCGTTCGGGGCGCGTGGGACGGAGGTGTACGCGGAAAACGCGGAGGAATTGTACGACGTCGCGGCGAGTTACTTTCCGGTGAGTTTTAAGCCGCCGAGAGGAGATTCGATCAAGATTTCGAGGCGACAGCTCGCGGAGGCGGTGGAGCGCGCGATGTGCGCGTCGCCGACGTTCGCACCGTGGGCGGTGTCGCACGCGCTGGAGAGTTTGAATCCGGAATTGGGACCGGGGAAGATGGCGGACGCCGCGCGCGCGGTTCGCGCCATGGGCGAGCGGTGGGGCGCGCGCGTCATGGAACCGTATTTGGAGACGATATGGAACGCCATGCGCGCGGCGCTCGCGCATCCGAACGCCACCAATTTGGAGGACGACGCGGACGCGCGCGCGACGACGCCCATGTCCGTGATGACGACGATGTTTGCGAGCGAATTCGGGGGTGCGGCGCTCGCGCGAGCGGCGTTGTCGGACGCGTGCATGGTGGACGCCGAGTCCACGTTTCGTCGTCTCTCGAGCGAGCGTTCGAAAGAGGCGTGTGCGATGGAGACTACCGACGCCGGGTGCTGCGGCGGCGGATGCGGCGGTTCGGACGGCGGCGACGACGCGGCGAGAGGCAGACTCGTCGCGGCGACGGCGAGTCGTGTGTTGGGCGCCGTCGCCGCGGCGTCGCCCGCTCTCGCCCGCGACGTCATCGAGGGCACTTTGAAGAGACTTTTAGACGCGGGCGGAATATCAATGGACGCGCAGGGTGCGAATCCGTCCGCGACGGCGTACTTGTCGCTCATTCTCGCCACGCCCGCGCTCGGCGGCGCGTTGGATTGCTGTGAAAAACACGCGCACGCGAGCGAACAAGAGAGCGTCTTGGGATCGGAGAGCGGACGGTTGGTCGGCTTGTTTTCATCCGGCGCGTTAGGCATCATAGAATCACACGCGGTGAGCGAATCCATCGTCCTAGGTCTGGCGGGAATACACATGTTGTGCAAATTTCCGGGTCGGTTTGGTTTAGCCGACGCCGAGTCACGCGTCGCAGCCGGTAGAAATTTATACGACGCCATGATGAAGGATCACGCGGGCGAGAGTGAATCCGACACAGAAATGCGCCAAGAGCGCGCCATCGCCGCGCTCGTCGCCGCGGTGAGCGCCGGAGACGAGATGTTCGAGGCGACGATGACGAGAGGAGGAAGCGTCGATCGACTCGAGCGCGCACTGGTGGAACGCGACATCGAGACGGTCGAGGCGAAGCGCGCCGTGCGCGCGCTCGTCGCGCTCGCCAACGCGAATCAAACGATACGCGATCGCGTCGCGCGCCTGTTCTGCGATACGTTTCGCGAACTGGGCGCGACGGCGGCGACGGTGGGCGGACTCGCTCGCGCTCTGTGCGAAGACGACGACGGCGTGTTGACGCGATTCGTCACGAGCGACGACGCGCGACGCGCGTGCGAAGATCTCGTCGAATACCTCTCCACGAGCGTCGACGTCGAACACTCCGAGCACACGACGCGCGTCTTGGCGAGCGCGGTGGCGAATTGCGACGCGGCGGCGCAGACGAAATTCGCCGAGCGCGTCTTCGACGACGCGCGTCAAAACCCGCTCGTGTCCTGCGCCGTCGTCTGCGGACTCGCGCCGGACGCGTCGTTCGACGTGAACAGACTGACGAACGCGCTCGAGGCGCTCGTCGAGTTCGCGACGAGCGAGGAGTCGAATGCCGCGTCTCGGAAATTCGTCGCCGCCGCCGTCGGTTCGGCCACGCACAAGTTTCCGACGGCGACGTTCGTGCCGCCGACCGGGGACTTGGGTCATCCCGCGACGACGCTCATCGTCGGCGCGTGCGTTCGCGCGCGCGCGATGCGCAGGGACGACGCGCCCGAGTTTAAAGCTCTCGTCTCGCGCCTCTTCGAGTCGCTCGACGCCGAGACGCCGGCGACGGCGAGAGGCGCCGCCGTCGCGCTCGGCATGGCGGTCGGATTCGACGCCGACGCTCGCGACGTCGGACTCGGTCTCAGGACGTGCACGCACGCGAATGAAAAGTTCCTCTCGCGTCAGCGCTTCTTCGCGACAATCGCGCCGAGACTCACCGAGGACGCGCACCGCGCCGTCGGCGTTCGGCGATTGTCCCGCGCGTACGCGGCGGTGAAACTAGCCGGTGGCGTGCCCGCATCCGTGGCGCTCAGTCCGCAGTTCAAGCTCTTCGCCCTCTTACCGGACGTCTTGCGCGCGCTCACCCTCGGGACGTTGGCTCGGGACGACGATGCGCTCCGCGCGACGGTACTCCTCGTCGGTTCGCGTCTCGCCGACCCCACGCTTCGCGACCCGAGCGACGAGGGCGAAGACGAGCGTCTCGCCCCGTCCCTCGTGGACGCCCTCGCCTCGATCGCCGTCGCCTCACCCGACGACGCGTCCATGGAGTGTCGAGAGAGCGCGCTCGAGGCGCTCGTCGCCGTCGCCACGCTCGCCTTCTCCGCCGTGTATCCCTGTCGAGAGCGCGCGCTCGACGCCGCGCTCGCGGCGTGCGACGATCCGAAGCGTCGAGTTCGTCGCGCCGCCGCCGCCGCACGTCAGGTATGGATGAAAATAACGTCGGTGCGGTGACCGCCGGCGAGTCGCGGGCGAGTCGCGAGATGAAAATAACGTCGGCGCGGTGACCGCTCGACGCGCGAGCGCTCGTAACCGCCGCACACGCCGACGCTCCATGACGACCGACGTCGCCGTCGACCTCGACGATGTCGGCGTGCCCGTGCCTCGCGACGACGACGATGACGCCATCGCCGCGCGCCGCGCGTCCTCCTCGCCCGCGTCGGCGTCGAAACGTCCCCGTTCGCGCGACGGGGACGCATCATCAACCCTGTGCGCTTTTTTCCTTCGCGGTCGGTGCGCGAGCGGTGACGCGTGTCCGCGCGCGCACGTCTCGCCGTCGTCCACGCACGCGATGAATTGCGGATGCGCGCGGTGTCGACCGCGTCGTCCGGGCGACGACGACGACGAGACGGTGAGGAATCTCTCGGAATCAGAGGATTCAGAGGAGGGCGCCGTCCCGCGCGCCGTCGTCGCGCGAGAGGCGAACGAACGACTCGAGAGACGCGATGAGATCATCGCCGAGTGCGCGGTCATCTCGAACGCGACGGCGGTGACGTTTTGGCGCGAGTTTCTACGTCGAGCGGCGACGGAGGAAGGGAACAGATTGACGCCGTATTGGGCGCCGAGACGCGCCGACGACGACGCGACAGAATCGCGCGACTAGAGCGTCACGACGTGTATAGCATAGAAGAACCGCACGCAGAGATGAATGACGCGTTCATCGCCACGCGCTCGACCGACCGACCGACGACGACGACGACGCATCGTTCACCGACCCCTCCGCACCGCGCGCGCGTCCCGAGAGGTTGGGAGCGCCGCGCGATGGAAATCTTAAGATTACACACTCATGCGTCCATTTTCGACCGCACACGCCCGCGCGCGATCTCCGCGCGCGACGAGACCGTCATGGGATTCGATATTCGCGCGTTGTTCGGCCTCGCGCCCACGCCCGAGGAACGCGCGCGCGCCTGTCGCTCAAAACTCCGTCGAATGCAGCGGGACATTGAATCACAAATTCGCGACATTGAGCGCACCGCCAAGGCGACCGAGCGCGAGATTAAGCGATGCGCCGCGCGACGAGACCTCGCCTCGTGTCGCGCACTCGCGCGGGAGGTGGTCACCGCGAGATCGACGGTGAGCGGGCTGTACACGACGCGGGCGAGGATGCGCTCGGTGGAGGCGGCGGTGAGCCGACGCGGCGCGGCGGCGACGAGCGCGCGCGCGGTGGAACGATCGAGCGAGGTGATGCGAGCGATGAGCGATCTGATGCGGGCGAACGGTGTGCGCGAGGATGCGAGAGAACTGAGTCGAGAGATGGCGAGAGCGGGGATGATGGAGGAAATTCTCGAGGAGACGCTGGGCGAGGCGCTGGACGCCGACGGAGACGAAGACGAGACGGAACGCGCGGTGGAGGATGTGTTGCGAGAGATGGTGGGTGAGGTGGAGTTTCCGGAGATGGTGGTGGGGAAAGCGGAGACGGAGACACCGGTGACGGAGACGGTGGTGACGGAGACGGAGACGGAGACGACGACGGAGGATTTAAAGGCGCGACTCGACGCCATGCGCGCGGAATAGACGCGTTTCTGTTTTACGTCAGAGTCGTCGTTCGAGCGCGCGACACCGGTTGTATCAATGTCAGTTTTATTGTTGTTCACGCGCGCGCGATCGCTCGCGAACGATCGCTCGCGAACGAGCGGTCCCTCTCTCTCTCTCTGTCCTCTCGGTCGGCGGCTGAAAAATCTCTTTTCCCAACCGAATGTCCCCATTGCATCGCGCCCGCCCGATCGGCACCGCGCGCGCGTTTCGCGCCGACCGGCACCGCGCGCGATGGAGACGAGTCTCGCGCGCGCGTCGTCGCGCGTCGATACCGCGCCTCGCGTCGCTCGCGCGCGAGAGAAACCGTCGACGAGACGAGACGGGACGGGACGCGAGACGGTACCCTCGACGACGGGGACGACGCGTCGACGCGGCGCGACGCGCTCGAGGGCGTCGAGCGAGGAAGGGGCGGGGGCGGAGACGACGACGCCGCGGGGTGGGTCGACGCAGACGCTGCGAGGGATGTTCGACGCGGTGCGAGGGGCGGTGCTTCGACCGGCGGAGGCGAGCGCGGAGGCGAGCGGGGAGGCGAGCGCGTCTCGACGCGCGCTGTCGGAGGTGCGAGACGCGATAGGGACGTTCGTGACGGGCGTGACGGAGAGTTTCGACGAGGCGATGGAGGGTGGGGGAGAGGGGGAGCGGTTTCGAACGGATCGAACGGCGAACGCGGAGCGGCGAAGACGCGCGAGGACGCTCACGGCGGAGCGGAGAAAGCGACGACTCGACGCCAAGACGAGAGAGGAGCTCGCGGCGCTGCGACCGAGTGTAGAAGTTTTAGAGTTGTCTGATGATGCGCGCGAGGCGATCGGATTGGATTGCGATGAGATGCATTTAGTGCCCGTCGGAGACGCGAGCGGTTGGAGCGCGGCGTTGTTGAGGTATCGCGCCGACGCGAACGTCGCGCCGAAACGACCGGTGATCGTCGTTCCGGGGTGCGCGTCGAACGGTATGACGTTCGACGTCGATCAAAAGGTGAGTTTACCTCGATATCTCACGGAAAGAGGACACGAGGTGTGGATCGTGGAGACGCGAGGCGTCGGGTACGCGAGACGATGGACGAGACAGCGAGACGATTACACGGACATCGCCACCGTGGAGAGAGACGGAGAGTTGAGAGAGGTGGAGATACCGGCGATGCGATCGGTGGGGTTCGGGTTGTGGGATTTCGACACGCTTTTACTCGAAGATTTGTTCGCGGCGTGCGAGTACATAGCCGAGGTTGGCAAACGAGGCGACTTCGTCGGCGTCGGACACTCCATGGGCGGCATGCTTCTCGCCTCCCTCGCAGCGATCGGACCGAAAGCGGACGAGATAGGTGAGACATCATCGTGGTCGATGACGCGCGTGTGCACGCTGGCGTCGTGTCTCGAGTGCTCGGAGGAGAGCGATCCCGAGTCGCCGGCGTCGGTGTACGCTCGATTCGCCGCCTTGGCCGGACATTTGCCGAGAGGTCTCACCGCGAATCCGAGCACGACCACCGTGCATTTACCCATCGCACCCGCGAGTGTCGCCACGGCCGAGGCGTTTCAATTCGTTCTCGGACCTCCACCGCCCATCGACAGAACGGACGCCGCCGAGCCCGATCCCGCCAAGGCGTTTTGGCGCAACTCGGTGTCCCCCGTCACGTGTCACCCTGGCGCGACGGATTCGGAATTCCTTCGACGTTTGCTGCTGCGAGGTTTCAACAATGTCCCGCTGTCGCTCTTACTGCAGATGGCGACCCTGTTCACGCCCGGAGGCATGCGCAGTCGAGACCCGTCCATGGGCGTCGACGAGAGTTCCAGTGTGCGCGCCGTCGCCGCGACCGCCACCCTCCCTCGCGGAGACTCCGAGCGCGTCGCCTACCTCGACGCCCTCCAAAAAGCAAACGTTCCCGTGTGCGTCGTCGCAGGCGACGTCGATCCGATCTTCCCACCGAATCAAGTCAAGGCGTTCGCGGCGAAAGCGCGCGCCGAATTTCACGTCTTCGGCGACGCCGCCGCGCCGCGAGACGATCCGGACGCCCATTTCAGCCACTACGACGTCATCTGCGGCAGGCGCGCGCCCGAGACCGTGTTCCCGACCGTGGCTTCCTTTCTCGCCCGCTGAATGTTCGCCTTTACGGCGTCGCGCGGCATGTAGTCGAGCGTTGTGAGCGTCGTTTTTGTCGTTTTGTTCCTCTCGCAGCCTCGGGACACTGCATTATCTTTCTCGAGACACCGACGCGCGCGCCCGCGCGGGCGACGCATGCGCGCGTCCCTAACGTCGACGCACGGAACGTATCGACCGACTCGACGCGCGTCGAGCATGACCGCGGTCGTCACCGCCGCGCGACGCGGGGAAGAGGGCGGCGCCGCCGGGACGACCCCGAAAGAAAATCAGAGCGCGCGAGGCGCCTCCTGGCGCGCGGAACATCGCGAGGCGATCCTGGAGGAGAGCGCGCGCGCGCACGTACCCTCGGAGTCGCCGACGGTGATCGATTTCTTGGTGAACGAGGAGGCGCTCGCGGGGCCGAGAAAGTGGCTCGGCGCGGCGGTGACGGAGAACGGCGACGTCTACGGCGTCCCGAGTCACGCGCTCAAGGTGTTAAAGCTCACGCCGAGGGATGGGAAATTGCGATTGATCGGGAAGAATCTCACGTCGACGCACTTTAAGTTTCTTCGCGGGATTGATGGGAAGAATGGAAAGTGTTACGGTTTACCGGCGTGGGGCGAGGGCGTGTTGAAAATAGACGTCGAGAGCGGACAGACGAGCATGATTGGAGATTTACCGCGATCGATGAAGTGGCAGTGGCATGGGGGATCATTAGGGAGTGACGGGGCGCTGTACGCGGTGCCGTGTAACGCGGCCAGCGTGTTGAGGGTGTGCACGAAGACGGAGGAGGTGACGTTTATCGGCGGCGACGTGATATCGCCGATGAAAAATAAATGGTACGGAGGCATCAAGGCGCCGGATGGGTCGATATACGGCGTGCCATATTGCGCGGATAAGATCATTCGCATCGTGCCCGAGACGCAATCGGTGGAATTGCTGGAAGTACAAGGCGCTTCTTTGGAACCGAATTCGTACGCATGGCACGGCGGTTTGCTCGCCCCGAACGGATGTATCTATTGTTTCCCAAGCCACGCCGATCGCGTATTGCGCATTGATTGCGCGACGAAGACGTGCACGCTCATCGGAGACTCGCTCGGGGATAAGAGGTACAAGTTTGGCGGCGGGTGCGTCGGACCCGACGGCGCGTCGGTGTACGCGTTTCCCTCCGATTACAAGGCGGTGCTCAAAATCGACACGAAGACCGATGAAACCTCGCTCGTGGGCGAAGGATTACCCGGTATGCTCCCCGATCTCCTCAACAAGTGGCAAAACGGCGTTCTCGCCGGCGATGGGTACATTTACGGCGTCCCGTGCGACGCGCCCTCAGTCATCCAAATAGACTGCCAAAATGACACCGTCAACTTCCTCGGCGATCTCGGCGACATGCCTGACAAGTACCAGGGCGGCTTCTTAAACCAAGACGACGGTGTCGTCTATTGCATCCCTGAAAACGCGGAAAACGTGCTCAGAATTTGTCCAGCCGGTTCCTCGCCCGTCCCCGAGCCGCGCGCCGGTTTCGCGCACGACGCGTCGTGAATCCGCAGACGTCACCGTCTCACCCGACCTCCACCCGTTGTAACATTCGCCCCTGAAAATAGTCACATCCATCAAAACCACTCCTCCGCATCCGCGAGCGCGTCGACGCCGTCCTCCACCTCGCCTCGCCTCGCCTCGTCTCGCGTCGTCTCGGCCCTCGCCCCCAGCCTTCCTCACACGCCCACCCGCGTCGCGTCGCGTCGCGTCCGCGCCGTTCGCGCGCGGCCGATCGGTTCGACACCATGCTTCCCTCGTGGCTCGGCGGTGACTCCTCCTCGGACGACGAGTACGACGACCACGACGTCCCGGGGGAACATCGTCCCGAGGGATCATCATCGCGTCTGCGCGCGATCGGATCGACGGTGAAACACGAAGCCAAGGAGCGATTGTCCCAGCTCGCGAGGTCCGAGCGCGCGAGTGTGGCGGTCGATGGTCTGACGGATCTCATCGGTGACCCAACGCGAGGCAAGGCGCGAGACGGGGTGGATAAACTCAAGGCGCGCTCGAAAGATTTGTGGAGCAACGCGATGCGAGGCGACGAGGCGAAGATTGAAAAGACGAAACGGGTGACGACCAAGGCGTTGGAGATCACGGAAAAGTTGGCGATGAGCGCGGATCCGGAGGGAGAGGTGGCGCACACGTTCGCGGACGCGGCGAGGAAATTGAAGGATATCGTGGCGACGGGGAAAAATCGAGAAGAGGTGTTGGCGATGAGCAAGACGTTGGGGTTGGACGTGTGGGGGAAATTGAGGAGTAAGGCGCAGACGAATGAGAATTTTTCGGGCATGCGAGGAACGGTGGAGCGAATCGTCGAACGGGTCAAGGCGTTGATGGAGAAGTTGAAGGAGGAAAAGATTAAGCGAGATGAGGCGGCGGCCATCTCGGCGGTGCTCGACGCAGGGGAAGAGGGTACGACGGAACAGGTGGATTCGAGGTTGAAAACGCTGGCGGAGGAGAGTAAGGGAGTGTGGGGCGATATTCGAGCCGACGAACAGGTGAGAAAACTCATCAAAGAGGAGGTGGTTCCGGGTTTCGAACGTTTGATTCGCGGCGCGGTGCAAGTCTCGTGCGAGCTCATGAGTCAGCTCGAACTTCCTCGCGTTGACGGCGTGTACGATTCGCCGATCGGTTCGGTGTGTTATCACGTCGATAACGTGCGCTTCACCGAATTCAACATCGATAAGGAATCGCTCCGCGTCATCAATCACATGGACGAGGACGAGCTGGGCGCCGGGTTGAGCACGACGGTGCAGGTAGAGAACATCAACACCACCATGCAAGACGTAGAGTTTGCGTACTGCGAATTCCCTAGAAATTGGGGCGTCGTCGACGGCGAGGGTCTGTGCACCGTCACTGTGGAGGGTGCCAGCGTGGGCATCACGTACGAAATCATCGTCAACACGCAACAGTTGATGAAAGTGGTGAATCAAGGCGTCGAGTTAGCCAAGGATGACGGGAAAATCGAGGAAGTGAAGGAGAAGATCGCGGTGAAGATGAAGGAGAGAAAAGAAAAGAAGGAGCGAGAAGCCGCCGCGGCCGCCGCGGCTGCAGCAGCCGGAACGCCACCGAAGCCCATCTCGCCGCAGAAGGATGAAGAGTCCGAGCGCGAGCGCTTCGGTTCGCCGACGAAGGACGTCGATGCCTTAGGTTCCGCGCTCGATCGAGCGTTCGGTGCGAGCATGTTCAACAATTCCGAGGAAAAGTTCGAATCGCCGCCGTTATCTCCAACTTCCCCTGACGCGTTTCACGACGCCACGGACGACGCGCACGTATTAAACGCCAAGGAAAAGCTCGTTCGCAATCGCAGAGTGGTCGGTGAAATCTTGGGTGACGAATTCTTGGGCAACGAACCCGTGTTAGAGCTTCGCGTGCACACGACGCACATCTCCGTCGGTGAACTCGACGTACAAATTAGCGGTACGTCGGCGGCGTGGTTGTACAACATGATCGCCCTCGTCTTGACGCAACAACTCAGAGGACGCATCGAAGAGAAAATCAACAACATCACCGTCAAGCAGCTCGCTCGCGTGAGCGACGCCGTCGCCGCTTACAGCGCTGGTTTGATCGAGGTGTGCGTCTACCAAGACGAATCCGATGACGACGACGACGACATCGGGTCTCTCCTCTCCGGCGTCACCGGTTCTCTTCGTCAAAATCCGGGCGCGTGGGGCGAGGATTGGCGGTGTTCGCACTGCCCGGGCGAGGCTCCCGATCACGTCGAGGCGCGTCGTAAATTCGGCTCCCGGTCGCAGTCCAAGGCGTCGTTCGAAGGTCTCGACGAAATCATCCAGGAACACGAGAAGGAGCAAGCCGCAAGAGACGCGGACGGTAGAAATTCTCTCGATAGCGTCGATTGGCACGACATCGCGTCCCCGATGTGAGACCGCGCGTTTCGAAAAGCAAATCCATCCCTGATTTATTTCTTGTAGTCGAATCGAATTGGATTGAAATCAATGAAATCATTCGAACGTCGTCTATCGGTTGTCGGCGTCCCGAGGCTCGTTCGTCTTCACAGAGCGACTCCTCACGTCGCGCGCGCGCGGCGCACGATGCCACCCAAGGTCTCCATCGTCGCCCTGGCGTCGGCTCTCGTCGCCTTGGTCCTCAAATCTCGTCTCTCGAGACGAAAACCGTCGAAACCGACCGCCAACGCCATCGTCCCGAGGGTGCGCGCAACGACCGCCGAGACATCAACGACGGCTGATGGGACGCCCGCGCGCTCGCTCGCGCGAACGACGACGTCACCGCTCCGCACGCGCGAGCCCGCAATCGATCACACCGCCGGTGGTCTCGAGACGGTGGAGATACGCGCGCGAGGGATCACGGCGCGCGTGTCCCCGTTCGGCGCGACGCTCGTAGGCGTCGAGTGCGCGCGACCGGGACGCGAGGATGACGACGATGGAAGAGAGGACATCACGCTCGGATACGACGATTGCGAGAGTTACGATCAAACCGAAGGTAGGCCGTATTTCGGCGCGGTATGCGGACGCGTGGCGAATAGGATCGCTAAAGGGGAATTCGCGCTCGGACGCGAGACGTTTCGGTTGAAAAAGAACAACGGCGAAAACACGCTTCACGGAGGCGAGAGCGGGTGGGATCGCAAGCGTTGGACGATCGAGGATAAGAGTCGGAGCAGTGTGACCCTGCGCTACGAGAGCACGAGCGGTGAGGAGGGCTTTCCGGGCAAGGTGATCGTGCACACGGTGTACTCGTGCGTGGGATTCGGCGAACGCGTGACGGTGGAGGCGGACGACGTCTCGGGCGGCGTGAAATTAGTCGTGAAGAATTACGCCGAATTGACGACGAAGATGACGGCGACGACGGACGCGACGACGCCAATCTCTACGGTGCAGCACACGTATTTCAATCTTCACGGACACGCGAGCGGGAGAGATTGTAGCGCGCATGTCGTCTCCATGCCGGCATGCGACAGATACGTCCCCGTCGACGCCGAGACGTTGATTCCCACGGGTGAGGGTTTGAAAAACGTGCACGGCACGCCGTACGATTTACGAGAACCCACGCCCATATTTGCCAAATCGAGCGATGGCTACGATAACACCTTTGTCATCGCCGGAGCGGACGCGACGAGACCGGCGAGCGAGTTGCCTCGCGAGCCGCCGCGACTGGCAGCGCGCGTGACGTGTCCCGAGGCTCGACGCGCGCTCGAGGTATACACGGACGCACCGGGCGTGCATCTGTACACGGGGAACTTTTTATCGGGCACCATGCTCGGCAAAATCAAGGGCGGCGCTCGGTACGCGCGTCAGGGTGGATTTTGTCTCGAGACGGGTTGGTTTCCGGACGCCGTCAATCAACACGCGAAAATCGGCGACGCCTACCCGAGCGTCGTGGTGCGACGCGGCGATTCGTACTCGCACACGTTGACGTATAGGATCGAAAACGATCCGTCCGTGGATGAGTGATTCGTCGGGACTCGTTTCAGATTACTTTTCGTTGCTACAATTAGTTGTACGTGAAGACGTACGCCCTCAACAAGAGCGTGAGGATCAAGATGCCGAGAAATATCGCGAGGGGCATGTACTTCTGAATCAACGCCTGTCGACTCAAATCTTTCGCCTTTTTACTATACTTTTTACTCGCCTCGCTCAAATTTCCGCTCATCGCGCTCACGCGATCCAACTGTTCGCCCTGTCCCATGATGTCGTTGATATTCCTCGTCATGATTTGTTGAATGTCGTGCAAATCATCGTTCAACTTGTTTAAATTACGCTGCGTTCGCGCGTCGCTGTACAGCTTCTTCGTCCTCTGTATGAAGGTGTCAAACTTTATAAACGCGTACGGTCTCGCCGCCGCGTCCACCGCCGCGCCGTGCGTCCGGGCAAACTCTTGTTGTAATTCCTCCAGGTACTGATACGCCAATTTCTTCGGATACGATCGATCACACACGGTGAGATAACACACGTTCCCATCGATGGTGTAATGCATCAGATACTCCCCGCTCTCGATCGTCATTCGACTCGGAGGCGTCTCGGCGCCGCTCGCGCCCAGGCGAAGAAATAATCCCTTCGCCTGTCTCTTGAGCGCGTCCATGTTCGACGACGCGCTCGATTCGGACGCCGACGCGACGTCTAAGGATTCAGCCAACGGCAATCCATCGTTGACGCGCGCTAAGAGCGTGAGTTTCACCATGACGACGCGCGCGCGCGCGATGCAATCGAACACGACGCGAACCCGTGTCGATTCGGTGGAATCTCTCTTCCCTCCTCCTCGTCGATCGAGCCCGCGGACGCGGACGCGGAGGCGGGTATCGTCGTCACGCGCGGTGTACCGCCCGGCGAACGCTCGCAACGACGACGACGACGCGCGCGACGCGACGATGTGACGAATCAAAAGTCAAAAGCCGTTCGGTGCCCGTCGAGACATTCATTCAATCATTCGATCGTTCGATCGTCACCCGACGACGCGGGCGAGCGGTGACGAGGAGGATGAGCGAGGAAGAGGTGCGCGCGAGACGATCGCGACGGTGGGTCGCGTCGCGGAGACGAGGATGGGGTGGAATGCGTCGCGCGCGCGGTGTCATCGCGTGCGTGGGGAAGAAAGAAAACGATGCGCGCTCGTGGTGACGCGCGACGGAGGACTGACGACGGAGCGGTGGGACGAACGAACAGTTTAATCCGTTTCTTAACGATGATCTCGACGCGGACGACGCTGGGTTCGGTCCCGAGGGGGCGTTCGCGGGGATGAGCTCGAGCGCGCCCGCGGATCCGACGCCGACGAGCGCGCCGACGTCGACGAGCGTGTTCGGTGGTTCGGCGTCGGTGAACGCGCCGGGAAAGGGTAGAGATGGCGTCGGGGCGAGCGCGTCGTCGAGTGGGGGCGCGGGAAGGAGCTCGTCGTTCGTGGGTGGGACGAGCGATCCGGAGGCTCAGGCGCCGAAACGGCGACGAGGTTGGATTTTTAGCGTTTCGTATTATCAGCAATTCTTCGACGTGGACACGGACGACGTGGGCAAGCGCATCGCCAACGTGTTTTTGTCGCCGCATCGAGGTAACTTTTTGGAGGAGGTGGTGGGGGATAATCCAGATTTGTACGTACCGGTGTGGGGATGCGCGACGCTCATCTTTTTCATCGCCCTGGGAAGCGCGTGGGGGAAATATAACATTCACAAGAACCAGGCGTGGGATTTCGACGCCAAGACGGTGAGTCTGAGCGCGGCCATCATCTACGGCTACGTCTTTGTGTTCTCGCTCATGGTGTACCTGATGCTGTCGTGTTACGCGCGCGTGGAAAATTTACGCGTCGTCGACGTGTGGTGTCTGTACGGATACAGCGTTTTAACCCTCATTCCTGTGTGCATTCTGGCCACCGTGCGATATGAATTGTTCCGGTGGATATTCTTCGGCGCGTGCGCCGCGCTGAGCACCGTCTTCTTGATGTCAAACGTCAGAAACCGCGTCGCCGCGAGTTCCAAAGGCACCGCCTTTGCCATGAGTTTCGTCAGCTTCATCGGAAGCGCCAACTTTCTCTTCGCGCTGATGCTCAAGCTATTCTTTTTCCAGTACTACATCGGACACTGAACGCGCATTGATGCATCGTGCGCGCATTCGCATAGTTCTCGCGTGTAATCTCTCACTCTTTCAAACGAGACTTGAAACTTTGAAACCGCCGGAACGTGACGCACACGCGCGCGTTCGTCCCGGCGGCCCTCACTCACATGCGCTCGGTCGGGGAACGACTCACCCGTTTCGCTCCGACTGTCGCGCGCGCGGAGACGCTTGCACGGGAGAACGCGCGCGCATCGACTCGTGCGTCTCTCCACGACTCTCGCGCGCGCGAACGCGCGTCGTCGTGCGCATTTTCGCGCGAAAAGTCTTCGCGCCCAACCCTGAGAATCATGGGCAATCGCGCGTCGTCCACGTGGGACGCGTCGCAGACGCAGGAGGATTTCATGAAGAACGATCGCGTGATCCTCGTCGACGCGCGCGACGCCGTGCTCGGGTCGGAGAGCAAAGAGAACGCGCACAAGTTTATCGCGAGCTCGAAGACGCCGACTGGGGCGCTGCACCGCGCGTTTAGCGTATTCTTGTTCGATAAGGATGATCGGTTGTTGTTGCAACAGCGAGCGGCGAATAAGATTACGTTTCCGAGCGTCTGGACGAACACATGCTGCTCGCATCAGCTCACGGGACAGAAACCGGATGAGATGGATGACGAGGCGTCGGTGGCGAGCGGGACGTGCGTCGGCGCGAAGCGAGCGGCGGTGAGGAAAATGAAACACGAGCTCGGCATCGACGCCAAGCACGTGCCGATTGACAGCTTCAAGTTTTTGACGCGTTTGCATTACTGCGCCGCGGACGAATTCGCCGAGCACGCGAATCAACCGGCGGGTGGGACGTGGGGAGAACACGAGATGGATTACATTTTATTCGCAAAGGTGGACGTCGCCGGCGAGACGCTTCCCACGGCGGTGAACGGCGATGAGATCGACGACACGAAGTGGGTGAGCGCGAAGGAATTGAAGAAAATGATGGATAAATCGAGCGGGCTTCGATGGAGTCCTTGGTTCAGGATCATCGCCGAGAAGTTTTTATACCAGTGGTGGGGCGATTTGGACGCCGCGCTCGGGACGGATAAATACGTGGACGTGAAAACCATCCATAAAGTGATGTAAAAGTGCGTCCGAGGTTCGATTTTTTCTCGCAGACGGTGTATTTTTGGCGCGCGTAAATATCTCGATGACGACAACTGTGACGGGCGGACTGCACGGGGTGATATCCGGGTGAAGATTAGTCCTAGCGTTAACTCGCGAGTGCGCTCCTGAGAGGTGACGCGACGCCAAAGACTGCGATTCTTTTCCACGCTCGACGCGCGCGCGACGACGACTGACCGCTTCATGATATGTCTCGCGACGCAGGTGTGTTACGTGCGCGTTGATTAGCTTACACGATAGCCTACAGTAGAGCGAGTGTAGTACAAAGTTACTAAGTTACACGTTACACGAATCGACTTCCGAAGATGAGCGACGCGTCCTCGAGCGTCGCTCGTCCAACCTCGTCGAAACTTAAATCCATGGCCACGCACCCGGCGTTGCACAATTTTTGTTTCATGAGTTTCTCGAAGATTTTCCCCTTGTGTCGACGCGTCTCGATGGTCGCCGCCACGGGCGCTTTAGACGGCACGAAGGCGATGTCGTGTTGCGCGCCGCCGGGCGCTCGAGTGGCAAACGGATCGTTTGAGGAAAATATCTCCGTCAGCGTGTCGAAAGGATTCGGCGGCGCGATGGCGATCGGTTGCGACGTCGTTCGTCCTTGTTCTTCGACCGCACCCTCCGGCGGCACGAGCTTGGCGACGAGTTGTTGAAGAAATAAACTGTGACCGACGACGATGACGGCGTCGTCTCCGTCGAAACGCAGCGTCTCCAAAAAATCATACATTCGAGCCTCGACATCTTTAGAGCTGTCGGAATCTGTCTCCGTCGTCCACCACTGACCGACGGCGTCGTTCGGGTCGAACATCAATCCCGCGCCGAGACGTGACGCGGCTTCCTCGTTGACGATTTCCGCCAACTTTTTCTTTGCGCGCTCGAGGACGCCGTCTCCCTGCGCGATGCCCACCGTGTCCAATCCTCCCACACCCTTGATCTCGCGTATGGACTGTAAGCACACCTGACGTATCGTCCCGTTCATCGCTCGCGGATGATTTTGGAGCATGAAGCACGACGTTTGCACCGCGCGCGTCAACGGAGAGACGTAACACGTCTTGCACGCGCTGTACGCCTCGCACAACTCGACGCCGTCGCAGTGATGATCCGGGTGCTCGGGCGACGACGGACGAATGGGCGAGCACGCCGACGGCGACGACGGCGGACTCATCGTCGGCGGTGACATGCTCATGACGTTGGCGTGCACGAGCACGCCCGCCTCTGCCTGCGAACACGCCACCGCCGCTCGACCGCCGAGCGCCTGCGCCTGTTGCACGCCCGCCAGCGTCAACGGGTGATCGAAGCGCATCATGCTCGCGATATTGATGTCCCTCTGCGCTTCGTTCCATTTACTCTCGCCGTGACGCACGAAGAAGACCCGCTTCGTGCGTCTCGTCTCGGCGCACGCCGACACTTTTACGTACACCGTCCCGGGTGAAGTCAACCGTTCCAACTGCGCGTGCAGAGGCACCGCCAACTCCACCCCGGCGTGTGCCAACGCGAAATCTAACGAAATCTGGCCCCTTCCGATCAACGTCCCCTTGTGCAGTCCCTTGACGCTCTCTCCCGCGTACACGTCCACGCACAGCGCGTCCATTCTCGTCGCCTCGCACCGCAAGTCTCTCGTCGCGTTCCACACCGGCGTCGTCGTCTTCGCTCGACAGCTCGTCACCACCCGTCGGCCTCGCGGTTTCCCATCGCCTCCCACGACGCGCATCACCACGAACGCGCGAGTCGTCGATCCCGCGAGCTCACCCCGCGTCACCGTCGCCAGCGTCGTCCCTCCGCCTCGACTGAGCGCCGGCGCGTCGTCCTCCCCTCTGTAATACGACCAATCGATCCCTTTCGCGCCCGACCGTCGCTTCTTCTTCTCCTTCAGGCGCCTCAAAAAGCTTCCTCGCGACGTCGACGTCGTCGTCGTCGTCGGTTTTCCCGCGTCCTCGTCGTCCTCGTCCGTGGATTCGTCGTCCTCGTCACCGTTCCCATTTTGATGATTCGAGGTTGGGAACGAGTTAAACGCGCGCTCTGGCGTCCACGCGAAGCCACCCGACGCGTTCGCGCGCGACGCATCGGACGATGATTCCACCGTCGTCCTCGCGAGCGCGTCCGAGAGCGCGTTGGAGACGCGCTCGCGAGATTCGATGAAGGAGCGCTTTAATCCGTCCCACTTCTCCATCGCGGCGCGTCGGCGAATGAAGCGCGAGTGCGCGTCGCGCCATGTCGTCGAGCGAGTGGGCGTACGTGGTGGAGCGAGTGGTGACTCCGGTGGGCGCGTCGAGCGGGCGCGCGTCGTCGATCTCGCGCGTCGTCGCCAAGGAGGCGGCGAACGGTCGCGTGTTCGCATCGGTGGCGTGTTGGAGGACGAAGAAAGGGCGTCGAGCGGGAGAGACGACGCCGGCCGTGTTCGTGAGCTCGCTCGAGGTGGAGGAGCGGTTTAGACGGCGGGGCGTCGCGCGCGCGCTCGTGGAGGAGGTGGAGACGATGGGGAGGGAGGATTTTAGCGCTGAGTGGGTGACGCTCTCGGTGAATAAAACAAACGTCGTCGCGCTGCAGACGTACGAGAGGTTGGGATTCACGATCGACGAGGACGAGGACGGTGGGTTGGTCCGTGTGCTAATGGATCCTCTGCGTTTGGTGCAGCACCGGATGTCGAAACCGATTGCACAGGGTGTCGAAACCGATTAGTGAGAGCGCGTAGCGCGCCGTGTCGTTAGTTACATAAGTTGGAAATGTCTAGTAGTCGCGCGGCGTCACATGCCGCACTTTCTCAACGCTCGTTCTATGCCTTGCTCTTCGAACTCTTGCTTGGAGATCCAGAACTCGTCTTTACTTCGCATGATGTCGGCCAAGACGGCGCCTCCGACGAAGACCATGTGTTTGCGATGCTTTGGCGCCTCGACCTTCATCTTGAACTTTTTCATCGCCTCCTTGTCTCCGTTCAACACATTCTTGAGATGTAAGCGCTTGATGTCTCGCTCGAGACGCGATGGAAAGCCAGCGTACATGGAATTTCCGCCCGAGAGGACGATGTGTTGGTACAAGGATCGACGGTTGTCGATTTCGTTTTCTTGGATGCACTTGAAGACGAGTTCTGAAATTCCGTCGCCCTCGACGTCTATGAGATCTGGTTGGAACAAGCACTCAGGTCCCATGAAGCGTTCGGGTCCGAACTTGATCACGCGTCCATCTGGTAGCGTGTACGACGCGTTAGTAGCAGTCGTCTCGCGAGCCAATTGGAGATCTCGTTTATAGTCGTACGCGACGTAACACGAATCCTCCTTGATGAGCCTCGCCGTCTCCATATCCGCCGAGCGGTTCAACGGATACCCTCGTCTCGTCAATAAATCAATCATTCGTGTCGTCACGTGTCTTCCCGCCACGTTCAACCTCTTCGTGAGATGCGGAAACGAAAATCCATCCACCACCGGCACGACGTGCGTCACTCCGTCGCCCGAATCCACCACCACTCCCGTCATCAATCCCTGCGCGTACAGCGTCAACACCGCCTGCACTTGCACGTACGCCCCGCGAAATCCGTACGTCTCGAACATCGTCGTCATCATCTGCTCCCGATTCGATTTAGGATTCAAAGGAGGATCCGTGAGCATCACTTTACACTCCGTCGTGTCGCATCCCAAACTCTCAAACGCGTGGTCCCACACCAATCCCATGTCCTCCCAATCTCGCACCACCCCGTTCGACACCGGATACGAAATCTCTAAATTCGACCTCCTGCTCGCCGCGTCCGATCCCACGTACACATCCTTGAGCACGCCGTCGTCGAACATTTCTTCCTCGTACCGAAGCGTCGGTCGTCCCACCATGCACGGAAACACCGTCCTCGGTTCCTCATCGCCGGCGAAGCCAGCCTTGATGAACCCGGTGCCCGTGTCGCACACGACGACATTTTCACGATTCGTCACGCTGCACGAGGTGGCAAACTGCGCCGGAAGCGCCCCGCTCGACGCCATGATGCGCGCGAATTGAATTCTCTCTCCGCGATGCGATTATCGATTACGACGCGCTTTTCTCCCTCGCGTCGCTCGCGCGCGGGGGTCGCTCGCGCGCACGCGATCGCGTCGTCTTCTCGCGTCGAGCGGGGTGACCCGTCGAGAGAGATCGATCGAACGCGAGGCGCGCAGTGCGGACGCGACTGATCGATGTTCCTCGGGACGTCACGGCGGCGGTTATCGAGAATGGTTGCTTGATTCGGCTCGCGGTTGCGATAGATTAAATAGTCAAGATATGGCTCACGCGGTACGGCGTGACTATGGATGGGAGACAGAATCTCGCCAATTCGTGTCGAGACTCGGCGAGAGGAATGGTTTGCGAGCTCGGCGGCTCGGCGTTCCAAAGACGGCGTTCGCTCAGTTCGCTCACTCTTCGGCGGGCTGTTCACCGCCCGTCGTCTCCTCGCCCGTCTCGGAAGACTCGTCCATGGAGGCGATCATGGTATTCAAGGAGGAGACGTCCACCTCGTCCGAACCCAAGGCGGTGATTTTCACCTTGTTGTAGTCTTCGTCCGTGGCGCCGAACATCTCCTTGAGCTTGAGCTGCACCTCGCCGCCGGCGGTCTTGTCGATGAATTCATCCAAGTCGGCGAGGTACATCAACTTGGCAAACTTGCCGGCGCCGTCGATCTTACGCTCCATGCCGGACTGCGTAAGACCCGCCAAGTTGGTCATGAGAGTTCCATATTTTTTCAACATTCGCTCGCCCGACTCGACGAGAATCTCCTTCATCTCTTCACCATCCAATTCACACGCGTTCTTCAGGGCGAGCACGTCCGCGACGAAATCGAGGGTGAAAGGCTCCTCTGTGAGCTTGTACCTGAGGTACTTGCGGAAAATCTCAGCGGACGTGTACCCAGTCTTAAGAGATAAGCCTTTCACGACGCCTCTGTTCAGACTGTTGCGTTCGTGCGGGAAGAAGTGCTTCAATCGCTCGACGACCTCGACGTTCTTGTTCACCGTGCGCTTACGCCTCGCCCGTCCGCTCGTTGCCTTTCGGAACACCTTGTAACACGAATACGCGAACGTGCTCGCCAAGAAGAAGAAACCAAGCCCGCCCAAGTTGCGCAGTCCCGGATTCTCGCTCGCCGAGCGCAATCCCTCTGAAACGCGTCCCATCACCGTCACCTCCTCCACTTCTTCTTCGATCACCTCCTCCTTGAGTTCATCGATCGTGGGATGCGCTCGTTCGCCCGCGTGCGCGCCCTCGTTGCCCTCGACGTCGCTCGCCTCGACGTCGCTCGCCTCGGCATCCGCGCCCCCCTCATCCTTCTTCGGCTCGTTGTCCCCGCTCGCCGCGGACGACGCGACGACGACCGCCGATCGACCGCGCGCGCGTCTCACGCGCGCGACGCTCGCCTCGCGCGCCGGTCGCGTCGGCATCGTCACCGCGCGCGCCGTCGCCCCCGCACCCGTCTTGGCGCTGGAGATCATCGGCATCATCGAGCATCGAGCCACCCCGCGCGACGCGCGCGGCGTCGCGCGCGCGCGCGAGGCGACCGCGGTCCCGTGCATGTTCGTCGCGCGCATCGTGGCGTGAGCGAACGGCGCGTCGGCCGAGTCGGCGTGTGACGCGCGCGATTGGTTCGTCGGAATCGTCCCACATCTTTCGAACCGAGATCACGTGTGCGCGCGCGGATAGCCTTACAGCGCTCAAAGTATGAATTGTGAGGGTTTAGTGGCAGGCTCTCCGTGTGGGCTGGGATCGCGCGAAATGCGCCCGACGCGCGAGAGTGCGCCGCGCTCGACGCGACCGTCGTCGACGCTCTCTCGCGAGCGAGCGCGTCGCGAGAAAACTGTCGCGTTCGATCGCGCGCGTCGAACGAGGCGGGAAACGCGAGACCACGACGCACCGCGCGCGCGGTCGGTGACTGAGCCGCCGGCGCCATGTCCTTCATGGATGCGCGCGAACACGGGAGCAAGGTGGGCTCCGGCGGTGTCGCGTCGCAGCAACAGGCGAATGTCGATCGACGCGAGCGTTTGCGGCGATTGGCGCTGGAGACGATCGATCTGGCGAAGGATCCGTACTTCATGAAGAATCACTTGGGCTCGTACGAGTGCAAGCTGTGTCTGACCTTGCACGCGAATGAGGGGAATTATCTGGCGCACACGCAAGGGAAGAGGCATCAACAAAATTTAGCGAAGCGCGCGGCGAGAGATGCGCGAGACGTGACGGTGAACGCGCCGGCGCACACGAAGATTCAACCGAGAAAGACGGTGAAGATTGGACGACCGGGGTACAGGGTGACGAAGCAGTTCGATCCGAGGACGCGACAGCGAAGCTTGCTGTTTCAGCTGGATTATCCCGAGGCGGAGAGCGGAACCAAGCCGAGACACAGATTCATGTCGGCGTACGAACAAAAAGTGGAGGCGTGGGATAAGCGTTACCAGTACATTTTGTTTGCGTGCGAACCGTACGAGACGGTGGCGTTCAAGGTGCCCAACGTCGACGTGGACAAGGCGGGACGCGATAAATTCTTCACGAATTGGGATCCAGACGTCAAGACGTTCACGTGTCAACTGACGTTTCGTCGAGTGGACTCGTCCGGGGGCGCGCCTCGAGGAGGCGTTCCGCCGCCGCCGAGAATGTTGTCCAACTTGCCGCCTCCACCGCCGCCGCCTCCGGCGTGACGATGTTTCATTCACTCCCGTTCGCGCGAATCGAGTCCCATCGACGCGCCTTGTAACATAATCGACCGAATAGTTGACTCATTCGAGGTCGGTGGCTGGCGCCGTCCCGCCGTCCCGTCCCGAGGGGAACGCAGACGCCGCGGCGAGCCGGACACGACGACGCGTCGCGCGCGTCCGGCGCGCAGCGTCGAGCGGCGCGCAACGTCGAGACGACGGTCACGGCGCGCGCGTCATGCACGCCTCTCGAGCCGCCATCGTCGCCGCGCGCGCGAGGATCGACGTCCGGCGGGACGATGAACCCGAATCGTCATCCAATCCGGCGCGCGCCGAGACGCCGAACGCGCCGCGCGCGAGCGAGAGACGCCCCGATCGCCGCCATCGAGAGAATTCGCACGGTGGTGGACGCGCGCGCGCGGTCAAGGAACGACTGATTCGGTCGCCCTCGATCGCGGGTGACGTGGGAAGACGACGACCGGCGCTGTCGCCGCTGCCGAACGGAACCGTCGGGGAGAGAACGACGCCGTTGCGATACGCGCGCGCGCGCATGGCGGAAACGAGCGGGAAAGGGACGAGTGATGGTACGGGAGCGGCGAACGTCGAGGGATGCGACCGCGCGAGCGATGCGGTGGCGAGCACGAGCGGAACGAGTCGCGCCGCGCGAGAGAGAGAGCTCGTGGCGTTCATGAAAGATATGGCAAAACGCGCCGACGCGCAGAAGCGCGAGCTCGACGACGCGAGGCGAGAGCTCGATGATGTCTTGGACGCGTTAGCCGCGGCAGAGTTCGAACGCGAGACGTTCGAAAACGAATTGAAGCACGCGATGAAGAGTGAACGCGAGGCGCTGGAATTTTCCATTCTCCACGAAAACGCGGCGAGAATGAAAGAGCGCGAGCGCGTCGTCGAGCTCGAGACCGTGTTGGCGGAGAGAGATACACAGATTCAAACCCTAACCGCCGCCGCCGACGCCGCGAGGTCGCGCGCGCGTCGAGGACCGAGCAGAGCCGCTCGCCGCGCCGCGGCGAACCTTCGCGACGAGGTCAGGGACATTCTGCGCGCCGAATTGCGCGCCGAGATCGCCGACGAACTCCTCGCCAAAAGACCCTAATCGTCACCGCACGCTTTCATGTATCCATACCCATCGCCTCCCTCGCCTCCCACCCCCCCGCGCGCGACCGATGCGACGCCGTCTCTCTCTCGCGCGAGTCGCGACTCAAGACGCTCGAACAACCCCGACACCCCCGACCGCCCGCCCATCACACGAAGACGCTCGCGCCGCCTCCGCGTGAACCGTCCCGACCGTCGCTTCGCGCGCGCTTCATCGCGCGCCGACGTCTCGAATCGCGCGCGCGTCCTCCGAGACCGCGCCGCGCGCGTCGTCCGCGTCCGCGTCGACGGAATCGTCTCGTCGGTTCGGTGGGTCGGTGCGCGCCTCGAGCGTGACGTCGGCGTCATGTCCACGCCCGCGCGTAAACGGTTGATGCGGGACTTTAAACGCCTCCAGACGGATCCACCGGCCGGTATCAGCGGCACGCCGAGCGAGAGTAACATCATGGCGTGGCACGCGGTCATCTTCGGTCCCGAGGACACGCCGTGGGAGGGCGGGACGTTTAAATTGACCATCGCCTTCAGTGAGGAGTACCCGAACAAGGCACCGGTGGTGAAATTTGTCACCAAAATGTTCCATCCGAACGTGTACAACGACGGTTCCATCTGTCTGGACATTTTACAAAACCAGTGGAGCCCGATTTACGACGTGGGGGCGATTTTAACGAGCATACAGTCGTTGCTCTGCGATCCCAATCCGAATTCACCGGCGAATTCCGAAGCCGCGGCGCTGTATAACGAAAATCGACGCGCGTATAATAAACGCGTCGCCGCGGTCGTAGAAGATAGTTGGTTGGAGATTGGCGCCGCCGCGCGGTAGCGAAAAAGACGATACGTTCGAGACGAGCGATACGTTCGAGACGAGCGATACGTTCGAGACGAGCGATACGTTCGAGAGCACTCGCGCGCCTCACCTCGGCTCGCGAACAATTTTATTCATCGTAATCATCACGCGTAGTAGCTCCCTTGTACACACACACACACAGAATCAAACAAACGCCGCGAAGACGAAGACGAAGACGAAGACGAAGGACGCCCTCGGGCTCGCTCGCCGCGTCTTCACACCGGCGCATGCGCCGCGCGTCTTCGACGGGCATCGCACTCGCCTCCGCGCGAATCGTCCGAACGTCGCGCGTCGCACGGCGAGTGAACGCGACGCGCGTCGCCGCCATGGACCGTCGTTCAAAGGAAGATGTCTTTCGTGATGATGATTTAAAAGTAATCATCGACGAAAACGCGCCGTCGACGTCGACGTCGACGCGCGACCGCGGTCGGGTCGCGGACGAAGACGCGCGCGCGAGTCTTCTCGCGTGGTACGACGCCAACGCGAGAGATTTACCGTGGAGAAGACGTCCGAAATCGACGCAGAGAGCGTGGATAAAGATTGAATCCGACGCCGGGACGCCGCCGAAGACGAAGACGGAGGACGAAGGCGACGACGATCGATCGGCGATGATGTGGCGCGATCGAGCGTTCGAGACGGACGAACACGGACGGTCGAGAGGAATGTCCGACGATCAATACGCGTACGGCGTCCTCGTGTCGGAAATCATGAGTCAACAGACGCAAATCGAACGCGTCGCCGAGTATTGGCGACGATGGACGCGGCGATGGCCCACGGCGACGGCGCTCTCTCGCGCGACGATCGAGGAGGTGAACGACGAGTGGGCGGGACTGGGATACTATCGACGGGCGAAATATTTATTGGAGGGTGCGAAATACGTCGCGAATGAGCTCGACGGACGGTATCCTCGAACGGTGGAGGGATTGACGAAGATTCCCGGCGTCGGTCCCTATACGGCGAGCGCCGTGGCGAGCATCGCGTTCGGAGCGCCGAGCGCGGCGATCGATGGGAACGTACATCGCGTGGTGACGCGCGCGAGGATGATTAGAGGTGATCCTTTAAAGGGCGAGGCCGCGAAAACGATTCGACGTGTCGCTGAGTCGTTGATGGATCGAAATCGTGCGGGAGATTTTAACCAGGCGATGATGGAACTCGGCGCGACGACGTGCTCGCCCGCCAATCCAAAGTGCGGTTCGTGTCCCATCGCATCGTGGTGCGATGGATTGCGCGAGGTCGAGCGCACGGGTGGAACGTTTAAGGTGACGACGTTCCCGGAGAGCGCGAAAAAGGCGGAAAAGCGTCAAGAACAACGCGCCTTTGTCGTCGCGCGGAGACGAGACGGCGCGTCTTTTTCCTATCTTCTCGCTAAACGTCCCGAGACTGGACTCTTGGCTGGTTTATGGGAGTTCCCCAACGCGCTCATCGCGAACGAAACGGATGAAAAATTCGGGGCGCGTCCGAGCGCGGACGTCTCGAGCGCGCAGGACGCCGTGTGCGACGCCCTGCGCGCGTCGGCGAGGTGGACGCGCGCGTCCGACGTCGCCGCCGGTAAAGTCGTCCACGTCTTCTCGCACATTCGTCAGGTGATGCACTACGCCGTGTACGACCTCGAACGCGATGAAAACGACGCATTAAACGACGATGGCGTTCCCACCGCCGTCATCGCCGAAAATCCCGATCGAGAGCTCCGATGGTTTCCCGCGTCGGCGTTTGAGGACGACGGCGTCTTTTCATCCTCCGTCGCCAAACTCTACGCGCGCGCGTCCAAGACATCGACGAAATCGTCCGGCGCGCAAAAGAGACGACGAGACGCGAGAGAGACGAACACATCCGAGAATCAACCCTCGATCGCGTCGTTTTTCGCCCCGAAATCGAGTTAACTCGCCCCCGAGACGCGCCTCGCGCGCAGAGGGGAAACAACCCGCGTCCCGGTGAGCCTTTGACGTAATGACGAGACATTTCCTAGACATTTCTTCACACGCGCGCGCGTCGAGAGAGTCGTCGGACGCGAGGACGACTCGGGAGGACGAAACGAACGCACGTCGTCGTCTCGAGACGTCTCGCGGGCGCATCGCGCGAGGAGGCGCGCGACAATCGAATCGAATCATCGATTGATTCATTCGGGACATTCGGGACATTCGGGAAAGAATGAGCGCGCGCACGCGTCGATCGACGCGAGCGAGGGATGAGAGAGGGTCGAGCGATGATGGAACGGATGATGTCGGGTGCGTGCGTGGAAGAATCGATTCCGGAGGCGCGAGGGGTGGAGGGTGGACGATGACGGTTGGATTGGCGGCCCGGGACGTGACGGGACGCGACGCGACGGGACGGTTTTGATTCGTATTCGAGGAAACTCGCGATGGATCGAGTGACTGACGATGTGCGACGACGATTCTACCATCGCAGATCGCCGACGAGCACGGGACGACGATCGTCGGGATTGATGGGGAGCGCGATGAAGCTGTTCAAGTCGCTTAGTCGGAAGGAACGAGGGACGAAACGAGAGCGACGAGGGACGGACGCGAGAGAAGACTCGAAGCGCGCGCGCACGAGCACAATCGCGGAAGATGAGGCGAACGGGTCGGGGGCGGCGCACACGCCTCCGGGATCGAGGATCAGACCACCGGCGGAGGCGTCGTTCATCACAAGCTCGATGAGAAAGACGACGGCGAGACGTGCGGACTCGAACAATGCGGACGCGGAGGGAATGGTTCCCACAAATCTCACCACACGATTCGCTGAAGAGAATAAGAGATCGTCCACGAACGTGGACGCAGGCGCCTTGACGTCGCCGGCGGTCAAGATGAAACGTGCGGGATCGAGAAAGCTCTTAGATACCATTTTTTCTCCAATGTTTTCATTCTTTAGCAGCGGCGGGACGAGGAAACCGTCGCGAAGGTTGAAATCGAGACGCGCGAGCGCTAAAGAATTAGACATCTCCGCTCCGCAGGCGTTCGGGATCGAGATGACTGCGATTCACAGCGAAATAGAGAGCATCGACGATTTGGAGGACAAGCAGGTGGAACTACTGGGAGGCGAACAGATTTCCGCCAAGGAATATCTCGGACGTTTCGGGATGACGAGCGAGGAGGCGTCGTGCGTGCCGTACGAAGAGTACGACGAGGAATACGATCCGTGGGCTTTCATTTACAATTTAAAGTTTACACCACGCTCGCACATCTCGAATGGGTCAAGCGGACCCGTCCTGCCAGAGCAAGAGGTGAAACGCAACACGCTCGTCTTGGATCTAGACGAGACGTTGGTGCACTCAAACTTGGAGAACACCGGAGAAAAGTGTGATTTTTCATTTCCTGTCGTGTTCAACAACGAGGTTCATCAAGTCAACGTTAAGAAAAGACCGCATTTGTCCACTTTTATGGAGGTGGTCTCCAAGCAATACGAAATTGTCGTCTTCACCGCGTCGCAGCAAGTGTACGCCGACAAGTTGCTGGACATACTCGACCCAAAACGAACCTGGATCAAGCACAGAGTGTTTCGTGATTCGTGCGTACAAATCGATGGGAATTTCATGAAGGATTTGCGCGTCCTCGGACGCGATCTTTCCAGGACGATTATCATCGACAACTCGCCGCAGGCTTTCGGTTTACAAATCGAGAACGCCATTCCCATCGAGTCGTGGTACGATGACGAGAAGGATAACCATTTACTATCCCTACTCCCTATTCTCAGCCAATTGGCGACGGACACGGACGTTCGATCGACGCTCCATCGAACGTTTAACCTTCCCGAGCGCGTGCGTCGCGGAGGCTTGCGGAGCGACGCCTTCAGGCGCGCCACGGGAATATCGGTAGGTTTATCCCTTCCAGAGACGTTTGACGCGTAGATTTTGTATTAGATGTCCATCTGTAGTATAAAAATTACCTCTCTAGAGCTTTTCGAGCAATTTCTCACCCATTTCAATGCAGCCAACTTGCTTCATGCCTGCTTGCATGATGTCGCCGGTGCGGTAGCCGTCGTCGAGGACGTCGTTCACCGCCTTTTCGAGCGCAGAAGCGATGACCTCTTCGCCGAACTGGTACCGCATCATCATGGCCGCGCTCAAAACTTGCGCCAACGGGTTCGCCTTGTCTTGACCGGCGATATCCGGGGCGCTCCCGTGCACCGGCTCGTACAAGCCCGGACCGTCGAGACCGATGGCCGCGGACGGCAACATACCGATGGAACCGGTCAACATGGACGCGGCGTCGGAAAGAATGTCACCAAAAATGTTACCCGTCACGATGGTGTCGAACTGGGTCGGGTTGCGGATGAGCTGCATAGCGGCATTGTCGACGTACATGTGGGAAAGCTCGATGTCGCTAAAATCCTTGTGCGTCTCGATGACGCGCTCCTTCCAAAGCTGGCTCACTTCGAGGACGTTCGCCTTTTCAACGGAACAGAGTCTGCCCTTGCGCTTGCGGGCGATCTCGAAGGCAACCTTGGCGATGCGATCGACCTCCGGTTCGGAGTACACCATCGTGTTGTAGCCGATGCGTTCGCCGGCTTCGTTGACGCCGAAACCTTTCGGCTTACCAAAGTAGATACCCCCGGTGAGCTCGCGAACGACCATGATATCCGTGCCCTCAACAACATCGCGGCGGAGCGTCGACGCGTCGATAAGCTGCGGCAACACCGTCGCCGGTCGCAGGTTGGCGAACACACCCAAGCCCGCGCGCAAGCCGAGCAACCCTTGCTCGGGACGTTGCGCGCTCGGCAAATCATCCCACTTGTACCCCCCGATCGCGGCCAACAGCACGGCGTCCGACGCCTTGCACGTCTCCAACGTCTCATCCGGCAACGGCGTGCCCGTCGCGTCGATCGCGCTTCCACCGACCAACGCTTCGGTGAACGCGAACTCGACATCCGCCTTCTTCCCCGCGACCTCCAACGCCGCCGTTGCCACCTTCATGATCTCCGGTCCGATCCCATCCCCCGGAAGAATGGTGATGTTATACTTCTTGCTCGCGTTCACCGCCACCGATCGTCGTCCGCTCGCGCGCGTCGCTCGCGTCGCCTTGGCGCGCGCCCTCACGCAGGGTTTGCCCATCGTCATCGTCATCGTCATCGTCGTCGTCGTCGCGCTCATGGCGATCGTCCCGCGTCACAAACGGTGTCCACAGATCCCGCGCGTGCGTCACGCCGCGCCGCGTCGCGTTCGTTCCCGCGATCGATCGCTCGATCGATGCGCTGTGACGCGTCGAGCGCGCACGCGCGCGGGGATGTTTGAGCTCGAGAGGATATGAGTGGACGATTTCTCGAGTCACGACCGGCCGTTTGTCCCAATCGTGGTCTTTCCTCCGAACACCAAAATTCCATCGCCGCCAATCGGCAGACCGCGGCGCCGGCGTCGACGCGCGTGAGGCGAGTCGCGACGGTACCCGGACGACCCGAAGCATGAGTGAACGCACGTTGCACACGTACGGCGCGCTCTTGGACGAGGCCAAGCGAACGAACGTGGGCGTCGATGAGCTCGGGTCGGCGTTGGCCACCTCGAGGGCGAGAGCGCGCGAGGATGCGATGCGAGGACGCGACGAGGAGGATCCCGGGGTGCGATCGAAGCGAGAGGAGTTGGAGGAGATGGCGTACATCGAGGAGGCGCTGGAGAATGAGGAGAAGACGCCGATCGATCGCGCGAGAGAGTGCGCGGGGAGGGCGTTCACGGCGGTGTATACAAATTTATGGTTGGCGTTTGTCACGTACGTCATCGTCGCCATCTTTGGATTACAGCGACTGAGTGCGGCGTGGAATGAACCCGGGTTTAAATCATTCGTCGACTGTATATATTTCATCGCCATCACGGTGACGACGGTGGGGTACGGTGATATTAGTCCGGTGACGAACGCCGGAAAAGTGTTTATGATCCTCTTCATCATCGTCGGCATCGCGTTGGCGACGATTTTGATTTCAAAGATTACGGATTTGATAGTCGAGGCGAAGGAAGCCACTGAGATTGCGGCGCAAAAAAAGATGACGGCACAGTTGGAAAAGGATTTAGAGGTTTTACACTCCAAACTGGGAGCAATGTTGAACGCGGACGACATCGCTCGCTTTACCGAAAAGGCACACGCCCAGCACTCCGAGCCCGCAAGGGTGCACCCGGTGCTCAGAGTGATGTTCCATCCCTTGGGTGTGATCACGGCCGTCATTCTCATCGGTGCAGCGACGTTTCACTCGCTCGAAGGCGTGTCTTACCTCGACGGCGTCTGGTGGGCGGTGGTCACATCGACAACCGTCGGATACGGAGACATCTTACCCGAAACGGATGGCGGTAAAATTTTCTCCGCGTGCTACGCCTTCTTCGTCGTCGGTGTCATGGGTTGGGCCGTGAGTAACATCGCTTCCGACGCCATAGCCAACAAGGCTCAGCACGAGCACGAGCTTCGCCTATTCACCCTCAGCGCCCGCTGGCTCGCCGAGCAGGGCGGCGACAAGGGATACGTCGACAAGGTGGATTTCATTCGCGCCATGCTCGTTGCTCGCGGCGTCATCGATACGGACGATTTCAACCGCATCGCCTCCAGATTCGACATGCTCGACATCAACGGCGACGGCACCCTCGACGTCGCCGACCTCTTGAAGTGATCGCTCGCCTCGCGCGGCGCCTCGTCTCTATCCATATGATGATCCGATGATATCCGATCACGGCCTTTACATAATACTACGTACATACACGAACACGCACACACTCCTCACGGTCCCTACACTACGGGATCCATAGATTTACGATTCGAAGAGATGATTCGCATTCGCACTCGCGGGTGCGTTTCCTCGTCACCCGCGCGCGTCGCGGCACAATCAATCCGTCCGTCGTCGTCTCGACGTCGCGAACGCGCGCGTAGCGCCCTCGCTCTCGTTCGAGCGGGACATTTTTCTCCGTCTCGTCCTCGTCCTCGCGCGACGAGGCGCGCGTCGCGCGTGCGTCGCGTCGTCGAGCGCGCCGACGGTCGGGCTCGCGCGCGAAGATACGGTGCTCGCGCGCTCGGGGAGTCGATACGAGTCGCGCGAGCGCGAGACGCGAGGGAGAGGACGAGAGAGACGATACGGACGACGAAGAAGACGGGAGTGATGGTCGGAGGGGTGTGGGCGAACGTCGTTCGCGAGCGCGCGGTGGGAGAGGGCGGCGAGACGACGCGTGCGAGAGAGGAGAACGACCATCACGGACGCGGACGCGGGGCGCGGTCGTCGTCGATGCGTCATAGTGTGGGTGTGAATACCGCCATCGAGGGAGTGGTGAATGGTCGCGAAGGCGGCGGCGGCGGCGGCGGGAAACACCACCACGGCGGTGGCGGTGGACTCGGGGGCGGTGGGAGAGAGAGATATCATCACGGTGGTGGACGGTGGACGAATGGAAACGGTGGACGAGGCGCGCGGAGTGGGTTTGAGAGAAACGGTGCGCGAGGCGGCGGGGACGGCGAGACGACGACGTCGACACGAGGGGCGCAGGGTGATTTGGAAAATCTGATTGCGCGCATCGAGGAGACGGATGTGAGTGAGCTTGAGAATTTGTTGAGAGAATCTTCGTTCAGGCCGGAGGCGCCGGCGTACACGAGTTTGATCAAGGCGTGCGGGGCGAAGGGGCAGTGGCAAAAGGCGTTGGAGGCGTATCGGTTGATGACGCCGGTGCACGGAGCCAAACCGAACACCATCACGTGCTCGGCGCTGATCAATTCGTTGGGGAAATCCAAGCAATGCGCCGAGGCGTTCGCGATTTTCGACGAGATGACGGAACTGAACATTCCAGCCAACATTTTCACGTACTCGGCACTCTTGAGCGCGTGCGCCAAGGCGAAGCAGTTTGACAGAGCGATGGCGGTTTTCGAAGACTTGGTGGAAAACCATCCCGAGATCGAGATCGATCGCATCACGTACGGCGCGGCCATCTCTTGTTGCGTGCAAGGCCGCCGCGCGGACAAGGCAATTGAGCTCTTCAACCGCATGGTGGATTCGGGCATTAAAGGAAACACCATCACGTTCAACGCAGTCCTCAACGCGTGCGAAAAGTGCGGAGACGCGGTAAAGGCGATCGAAACGTTCGAGCGCATGCGCGCAGAAAATGTTCCAATCGATCGTTCGTCGTTTCACTCCATCATCAGCACTCTCGATCAAGTGCGGGACCTTCCGAAGGCGATGACGTATTACAAGATGATGCGCGATTACGGCGTATCCCCGGACGCGGCGACCGTTTCGAACATGCTTCTCGCGTGCGCAAACGTGAAAGACGCGCTGACGGCGATGCGCGTGTACCAAGAAGCTCGAAACAAGTACGAAATTCCGTGCACTCCGGGCATGTTTAACTCGCTCATCACCGCGTTGCACCGCGGCAAGCGTTATGACATGGTGTATGAACAGCTTTACGATTCCATGACGCGAAGCGCGCTTTCGGTGTCGACGTACACGCATCTTATGATGACGTGTGAGCGTTTCGGAAACTGGCAAAAGTCTTTTGAATTGTTCAGAGAATTCAAACGACACTCTCCCACGAGCACGGAGCCCTTCGTGTGGACTAGGGCGTTCTATGCGTGCGGTCGATTCGACAACGACGATCCCGTGTGGAAGAATGGCACCGTTCCGGGTTACATTAGTCCCGAACTTCAAATGGCCCGCGGCGTTTTACAAGATCTCTGGGCGGAGTACAAGTTTAAAACATCCGCTTCCGGCGATCCGCAAGTGATTCAGATGGGCACCATTCCCGCCGTCAACGAGCCCGAGGTGAGAGTGCCGGAGCGAGCGGCGAGCCAGTACGATGAGACGCAACTCCTTACCGTGTACAGGTCAGCGGCAGCGGCGGCGGCGAGATGCTCTGATCCAGACACCGTCCTGGACATTCTCTGCACGTGCGAGCAGAGATATGTACCTAGAGATTCGATCGTTTACGGCGCATATGTGGCCGCTTTAGCTTTGAACGGCGATCGCAGCGGGGCGGACGAGAAGCTTCGAGAGATGTATGCGTTTGGATTTCAACCGGGTGTGCCGGTGTACGCCGCACTCGCTCGAGCGGCTGCGAGAGCCGGGGACGCGATGACCGCTCTTGATTTAGCCGAGGAGGTCAAGCACTTGGTAGGAAACGCAGTAGGAGACAGCGCCATTCTCGACGCGGTTGTGGCTGCGTGCGAAGCTGGTGGAAGCTGGACGCGAGGTGTAAATCTCTTTACGATCTGGGCGAAACATGGTGTCATTGGTGCGAATGAAGAGTTGTCTCGCGCCATCGCGGCGAGCACCGGAAACGATCCCGGACCAGTGCAAAGAGGTCTGTACCATCGCGATTGGAACGCCGTTATCCCGCCGCCGAACCGAACGCAAAAATCGTTAACCGCGGAGGTTAAACCTTTCGTTCCGCGTTCAAAGTTAGAAACGTCGCAAGCATCTGAGTCGGATGAAGCCTCAGCAGATACTTCGTCGGAGAAGGTGATCGACACGCAGTCGTGAGACTTTAGCCTGTTAGCACAACACACGAAAACTCATACACGGCCAACAAAGCCACAAGATTTGTTCGAGACATTTCTCGGTGACGTCTACCTAGAGACATAGAGACTCATTACATTTTGTAATATACCATACCTTTGTTGGACCAGAACGTGGCGAGCTTATCCAGAACGCGACCTTCCAAAACGAGAGGAGGATATACGAAGCGAGCTTTCGTGAAACTGTTTTTAAGAGTACAGTACGACAACGTGATACAGTCGCGTCGATTAAAACGTGCAAGAAGACTCATTTTCTCGACCTATAGATCGATGAGGTTGGCGAGCAAATCTTCGTTGGTCTTTGGTCTAGATGTGGCGGAAGCGGACTGCTGAGGCGTCGACGTCGGCGGTACCGCCGTCGTCAGAGGCAACGGTGGTGGCACGGCGGCGACGGGTGCCGGGAGAGCGTTTTCTGTCCGAGTTTCCTCGCTCGCGGAAGGTTGCACCGATAAGCTCGCTGCGATGGCCTGCGCGATCATCGCCGCCTCCTCTTCCTCGGTCATCGCGCACTCGATGCGACTCGAACCGAGAGATGGACGACCCTCAGGCACGGCTCTCGGAGCAGAGACCGCGTCGGTGTGCCTCCCAGTCTCCGACTTTATGGCCAACAACGCGGCGTTGATGTTTTCAACCGTCGAGAGCAGCGTGCCGAGCTGCTCTTCGCTGAGAGCGACACCCGCCCCAGACATCTCCGCCACTTGCGTCAGGTGCGCGCGGTGCGCCTCGCACACATCGGTCAACTCCTGATCTAATGCGTCATTCGTCGCCGCATCCGCGTCTGGATCACCCCCAGACTCTCGAAGTTCGTGTAAAAGCGTCGCCGCGGTCGCCGCTCCCTCGAGCGTCTCCTCCAAGTTACCGAGAATGTGTTGTAAATCGACGGAGCGCGAGCGCGCGTGATGTCTCGCCAACATTTGTCCCGTCGGTGGCGAGCCCACGAACGTATCGTTCGAGTACGTCGTTCGCCGCGCGGTCGACGCCTGCCCACTCGAATTCCCAGAATCTGTGAACGCCTTCTTGATCGATTTCTTGAGCGCCTTCAAGTGCGCCGACGCTCTCTGCGCCAGCGAACGTCCCGCGCCCTTGAGCGGCACGCTCTCGAACGACTCGTCCACCGTCCCTCGAATCGGCGCGTACGCCGGGTTCGCGTGCGAAGACGAGCTCCCGACCACACCTCTCGACACTCGCGCGTCATCGATCGCGTTTTCCATGTCATCCACCGCCTCCGACTGTGCGAGCGCGCGCGTTCGTGTCGATTTCATTCGTCAGTCGGGCGTTCCCGCATTGCACTCGCGAGTTCGCGCGCCTCCGTTCGCGCGTCGATCGCGCCTCCACCCTCGGTTCGCTCGAATCCATCGCATCGCGCCCTCGCGTCCGCTCGCGTCTCTCCCCTTCGTCCGTCGTCGTCGCCTCGCGGTCGTCTCGTCCGCGTCATCCAACCAGATCGTCTCCCGTCGTCCCATCGTGGCTCGTCTCCCGTCGTCTCGGTCGCGCACCTGTTCCTCGCGCGTCATGAGCGGTGAATACTGCGTGCGCTTCTCATCCTTGAACAGCGACGAACTCATCGTCGTCCTCGTCCGAGCTCTGCGGCGTCGAGTCGACGACGACGACGACGAGGACCGAGGCGAGCGCGGTCGATGCCGGGGCAGATGGGACTCTTTGGAGGTTTATAACTCGTTATCTCGATGATGGTTCGTGATTCGGGAAACAGTCCCCATGGTGCCGAGCTCGAGGAGACACAGGGACCGTCGGCGGCGAAGAAACGCGGGGGACGCGCGGGGCGTATACTGGTACTGTATAATAAACAAATCGAATGGTTGAATGGTGACGCTCTCTCGCGCGCGAGGGTTCTTCATCGCGCGGCGCGGTCGCGAGGTGGTCGACTGTCGTCGACTCGGGACCTCGCGACGGCACTGCGGCGGTGTCGTCTCGTCTCTTGGCGGCGGCGTGGTCTGTGCGTTTGTTTCGTGTACAGGCGCGCGGAGAGGTGTGGGGGCGTGGTAGACGTCAGTGATCACCCACCGGGGACTTCTTCGGACGGCTCTTGCGTCGGTGAAGAACCGATGGAGTGATGAGGAGAGGCGCCGGCGTCGCGGGCGCGTCGCCCCTCGACGTCGGGTGCTTGCGCTTCGAGCCGACGAGGAGCGCGCCGGCGGCGATTTTGAGAATCGGCGATCCACCGTGGCTACTGTTCGTCGGTTCGTCTTCGCTCTTGACCGATACCGGTGATCTACTGCGAGCGCTCTTGCTACTGTTATCGCTGGCTGGAGACCCTTTGCGGCCTCGTCTATTGTCCTTGGCGCTCTTCGTTTGCGTGCTCTTCCTCGGCGTCGGTTTGATGGTCTCCTCCGCGAACGACATGTCCACGCCCGCCTTGGGGACCATACAATCTCCTCCGTTCAGTTTACACGAGATTGAACAATAGTTATTGTTTTCACTCTGAAGAATTCGCGCGCAATACGCGCACTCGGAGTGCGCCATCGTCGTCGCTCGAGACCGTTCGCTTCTCGCCTTGTCCTCTTTACCCTTGTTCGATCTCGGGTGCGGTCGCTCGTTCAGAAACACCACGCGCGCTGAATTAATGATGTACGTTTGAATGCTCGACACATCCATCAATCTGTACACGTCCTGCACGCGCACGACGTTGTGATACGAACTTCTCCGAATCTGCGTCGTCGGTTGTGCGCCCCCGAGGCGGGGTCGTTCGTCTCCGTCAGTCGCGATTCGCGTTTGGATTTGATTCGTTCGATTCGCGCGTCTTCATCCCCCCACCCAGACACACCCTCGTCCTCTCCATCATCATCCTCTCGTCGTCCCATCTAAAGACTCGAATCGATCGATATCGCGCCGTCTCCCCTCTCGCGAAGGTCTCCTCCCCTCTCAACCGTTCAAACCTCCGAGCTGTCGAGACGCGAGACCTGGCGTCCCGCATTGCGTCGCATTGGTGCCCCGCTGACGCGCGACGCGAAGAAGGACGAGCGGCGCGAACGAAACGAACGCGCGTGCATAAAAAATCCACGTCTCATCGCGCGCGCGTCGTACCTGTATCGCATCCTTCACCGACGTCTCCGCCGCACACGCCGCGCACATCGCGCGTCTGCCGGACACGGAGAACAAGTTAACTTGCTCACCCTTGCTCCCGGCGCTGTGTCTCTCGCACGGGGCGAAGAAGACGCCGCGAACGAGATCGGGAATCCACGCCAATTCGTTCGGAAGCGTCATTTGTCACTCTATTCACCCGTCATCGTCCATCGTCGGCCGTCGCGTTCGTCGTCAGTCTCGTCGTCGTCGTCGTCGTCGTCGTCGCGCCGCGCGCTCCATTCACATTTAGGTCCATCGTCCATCGCGGTCGGGGGCGTGGTTTCGCGACGCGCGCGCGCACCGTGTCGTTCGTCGCGTCGGCGAGCGCGTGCGTTGTTTTCCTTTGCTTCCCTTCGCCTCGCCCGTCGATCTCCTCCTCGTCGCGCGAGGCGACGACGCGCGCGACAGTCGCGCCGCGCCCGCGAGCGCACACCGACGACGACGAGACGCGTCGATATTCTCCGCCTTCGCCACGTCGGATCGATCGATAAAGGGCGACGATCGCACCGCCGTAGTGGAGTATGGTGTAACGCCATCTGTGTACACGTCATGTATCATCAACGCACCGATCGATCGATCGATGGATCGAATGAAGGCTGGAAAACACGAATCCCGCGGGGGGCGGGGGGGGATTCCTAGACCCTACCTTGTATTTTTTGTATTTTTGTGCACATATGCGTATAGATAGTACGTAATGAGTGTTGTTATTAGGGTATCAGTGTGTGCGTATCTAGTCGCGACTTGAACGGTCACGTCAGACGACGACTTCTCGCGCGTGTTTCGCGACGATGGTGGCGGCTTTTTGAATCTCGGCGCTGGTCACGATGAGCGGAGGGACGAGACGTAGGACGTCGCCCGCGCCGGCGGTGATGACGAGCAAACCGTCCTCGCGACACGCCTGGACGAGGGCGCCGACGGGGACGTCGAATTGCGCGCCGACGAGTAAACCGGCGCCTCGAACCTCGCGAAGGCGCGGATGGTCGGCGAGAGCGGTGGCGATCGCAGATTTAAGCTCTTCACCTCGCGCGGTGACGTTGGCGAGGAAACCAGGGGCGGTGATGCGGTCGAAGACTTCGTTCGCCGCCGCGCATACGAGCGGGCCGCCGGCAAAGGTGGAACCGTGGTCGCCGGGCGCCATGACGTCGGCAACTTTTTGTTTCATCAACACGGCGCCGATGGGGAGACCGTTCGCCAACGGTTTCGCCACCGTCATGAGATCCGGTTCGGCATCCTCCACGAGCTGATGTCCCCAGAGCTTACCGGTGCGACCCAAACCGCACTGGACCTCGTCGTAGACGAGGAGCGCGTCGGCGTCATCGCAAATCTTTCTCAAACCGCGCAAAAACTCGGCGTCGGCGGGGTAGATACCACCCTCGCCCTGCACCGGCTCCACGAACACCGCGCAAGTCTTCCCTTTGACGATCAGCCGTCGCGCCTGTTCTAAATCACCGTACGGTGCGAACGAGTTCCCCGGAACCAACGGCGCAAAGGGCGCGCGATAGCCCTCCTTCCACGTCAGCGACAACGCGCCGAACGTTCGTCCGTGAAACCCGTTTTCAAAGCTCACCGTCTCCGTCGCCGCCTTCTCGGCCGTCTTCCCGGCCGCCACCGCGCGCGTTTGCGCATACTTTCGAGCGAATTTAAGCGCCCCCTCGTTCGCCTCCGTCCCCGAGTTGCAATAAAACACCTTGTCGGCGAAGGACGTCGCCGTGAGTTTTCTCGCCAACGTCGCCCCCGGTTCGGTGTGATACAGATTACTCGTGTGCGTCAACGTTTTCGCCTGTTCAGCGATCACTCTGCTCACGCCCTCGTCCGCGTGTCCCAGGCAATTCACCGCGATTCCCGCCGTGAAATCCAAAAATTCGCGCCCGTCGGCGTCGAAAAGCGCGCAACCCTTTCCCCGAACCATGACTTCAGTCTCCCCTCGTCCGTACGTCTGTAACACGCACTCTCGCTCGTTCTTTCGAACCTCGTCCGCGTCGACGGAGGTCTTCCCACCGCCGAACAGCGAAAACCCACGCGTCGTCGTCGCGTCGTCGTCGTCGCGTCCTCCTCGACCGCCACCGCGCCGAGCGCCACTCATCATTCGTCCCACCGACGTCCCGCACGTCGTCGTCGTCCCCGCGCGGGTCGTCGTCGTCGGCGTCGTCGTCGTTCTCGTCCTCGTCGTCGTCGCTCGCATCGCGTCTGTCGCCCTCCTCGAGATCGGCGTCGACCTGTGCGCGTCGTCGTCCTCGTCGTCCTCGTCGTCGATCGATCGATCGGCCGCGCGCGCGTCCCTCTGTGTGAGGGT